>VMHT01211053.1_pt1 | contig 13388 bp, 12 predicted proteins | sample 4693611 | NCBI WGS metagenome assembly VMHT01 (sample SAMN12280063, study PRJNA550983) | marine metagenome | isolation source: seawater sampled from same location over 5 years 0.02-0.2 micron viral filtrate | place: USA: collected off the coast of southern California halfway between the port... ... | reverse complement strand
TGACTTCTATCTAAACGGAATCAAAATTGAAGGAATACGAAGAACCGAAATCATTTCGATAGATGATAACGGTAGCAAAACGATGCGAACTACCATGACCGACGGCAAAATGATTTATGAAGACGGTACTTTCAGAACCAAAAATTCTGATATGACCCGTTACACTCATATAGAAAATGACAAAAAGCAATACAGCTCTCTAACGGGTAGCAAATCTGCAATCAGTACAGAAGGGGTTAGCTTTTCTATGCAAATCACCACACCCATTAAATTCGTCTACAATTGTGATGATCTTGGATTTAAAAAAGGAGGAAAAATACCTGTAGAAGGTGTCAAAGTATACATGGAAGGCGATCAAACTGTTACCACTGATTTTGGTGAAGGCACTTGTGATTCTCTTGTAGAGGTAACTAAAGATGGTGAGGTAGAAACTGTCGATTTAAAAGACTTGAAAAGAGGGGATCGTTTTAAAAATATTTTGAAAAAGAAAAGAAAAAAGATATAGTTGAATTTTCCTGTTCATTGTCTTGTCCAATTCCTATGATATAACTTATCTTAGGAATTGGATTTAACGAATTAAAAATTGACGGCCAAAGATTTTAAAATGATTTATGATTTACACTTTGATGACCTTAGACGATACCTTACTTTTCGTTCGGGGGATCAAGACTTATCGGGAGATATTGCTCAGAACGTTTTCATGAGGGTTTGGATCAAAAAAATTGAAATTGGTTCGGGCAACATCAAAAGCCTTCTCTTCAAAATTGCCACCGATGAGTTCATCAGTCATATCCGAAAGAAAAAAGTAGAAAAAGAATACACTGACAGTATTGATATAAGATTGATGCGGGAACCCAATACAGATGATGACCTTTCAGATAAAAAACAACGATTTGAAAAAGCCCTCAATCAATTGCCAGATAAACAAAAAACAACCTTGATGATGAACAAAATGCAAGGACTTACTTATAAAGAAATTGCAGAAATACTAAATTTGTCACAGAAAGCGATTGAAAAGCGCATTCGATTAGCTTTGAAAACCTTAAAACAAAATCTTAATCACGGATGAGTCATAAAAAACAGTTTTCAGATCAAGAGATCAACGATCTTTTTTATAAGGTAGAAATACCGCTAGAAAAAGACAAGGATTTGATTTGGTCTGAAAAGTTTGAATCTTTGATTAAGGAGGATGCCGTTGCACCTTTCAAAAAATCTAATATTTTTAAGCTTTACTGGCAATATGGGATTGCAGCTTCCTTTATCCTCTTGTTGGTTTCTACCTTGTATTTCAATTTCCAAAACACTGTATTGGAAGAAGCCAATCTTTTAGAAATTATCCCTGACACCGAACAAGATTTGTTGGCGGATCAAACCATGATCGAATCCCTATTTGTGGAGGACAACGAATTTGATGAATGGTTTGAAGAACAATATGTTTTGAGTTCAGTCAATTAGTAATAATGAAAAAAAACAAAGCTTTATTCTTATTTTTATCTGTCATCGTCTTCTGGTGTGAGGGATTAATGGCACAGCTTCCTTCTGTGGATAAAATCTACACTCCCAATCAATTGGAAATGATTGAATCCCAAAAAAACCTGGTAAAGCAAAACAGGGAAGCTTTTAGAAATTCTCTTTCCGAGGAGCAAAAAAAAATACTCAAAAACAAATCACTTTCCCTAAAAAACAGAAAACAAGAGTTGATGAAAACCCTGTCCTCTTCCCAAAAAGGGGTACTAAAAGGCAATCGAGAATCCCTTAGAAAACTTAAAGACGATTTTGCCAAAACGCTTACCGAAAAGCAAAAATCGATACTTAAACAACGCAAGCATCATTTAAAAGACCGGAGAAACAAGCTCAAGGATTACAAATCTGGTTTTGATGGCCGAAGGGAAAAGCTTAAAGAAAAAAAACAGAATTTTAAAGAGCGCACAAAAAAATTAAAACCCAAACCCTAATTTTTTCACTTTTTTATTGGGTGACCCCCTCATTCATTTTACTATATTTAATCAATGAAAAAGCTCCTTTTCTTTGGTTTTTTTCTGGGATGTATTTATTGTTTCTCACAAAACGTAGAGGAGGATGTCATTTTGGACGATGTGCTGGACGAACTGTTCCGAAGTGAAGATTTGCTTTTGGATCGGTTTTCATCCCACTATCTGTATGCCAATTTTTCATATGATGAAAGTGTTTTTTTTGCGGGGAGAGATTTTGATATCGATCAGTTTGGATTTACCCCCAGTGTAAGCTATATGCGTGGTAAAAACTTTTTTGTCAGCATGAGCTCCGCCTTTTTTAGTGAGCTAGACCCCAAGTGGGATTTTGTGTCGATAAGTAGCGGATATTCACTTTTTCTGGATCAAATGGAAAACTTGAGTCTGACGGGTGTTTACAGCAGAATTTTTTTTAATGACGATGCCGAGGAACTTAATCCTAATCGATTTTCACTCGCTTTGGCCTTTCAAAAAAATAAATTGAGAATGCGGCTTTCTGGAGGCTATCTTTTTGGAGGTTCGACTTCTTTTTACACCTCTGCAGGTGCGAGCTACGAAATTAAAGTTGTGGGTAGTGACAAATGGGATGTAAATATCAGCCCTCAGTTGAGTTTTTTGATGAGTGAACAAACCGTCAGTGAACAAATTTCTTCAGGCCTATTCAATACTCTAACCTTAGAAAGAGATGTATTTGATTTGATCAATACAAATTTGAGCTTACCAATAGAATATGACACGGGAAATTGGGATTTTAAATTGTCTTATAACATCAATTTTCCCAAGGCTTTGGTTAGTGAGAATGATTTGAGTGCATCGGGCTTCGTATCTTTTTCGGTGGGTTATTTTTCTTCCCTGTAAAAATTCCAATAGTTTATTATCTTTAAGAAAAACTAGTTATGATTCAAATTTGCAAGAAATCCACCCTTCTTTTAACAGTTCTTGTATTGTTAATAGGAGCTTGTGAATCCCAACCCCGAAAATATGTAGAAGCACCATTTACGGCTTTGGATACCCTTTCTACAAACGATTGGTGGAATCGAAAAACCAGCAAAATTATCAACACCAAAGTGCCCCGAGATCAGGTTGTAGCTTTTGGAATTTATACTACTTCAAACAATACCCTAAAACTCTCCGCTCAGCTTTTTCCTCTTTATCCGGAGGAGACCCGAACCGTCAGATTGGAATTCTATAAAAATGACCAATGGGAGGAGGTTCAATCCCAAGAGTTAAACGAAATTGGGTGGTCGGCTTTGTTCAGAGTTGAAGATTGGGATATTAACCAGTCAGTTAAATACCGATTGTTACATGGAAAAAACGCCCAATTTAAAGGTACCATCCGAAGGGATCCCATTGACCAGAATCAAATCAGTATGGCAGCACTATCTTGTAACAGTAATAAAGATAGGGGCGACAGGGAAGAGTATGTAAAAAATATTAATGCACTAGATCCCGACTTTATATTTTTTGCAGGAGACCAATCCTATGACCACAAAGAACATACCGCCGCATGGTTAAAGTTTGGCCTACAATTCAGAGAAGTTTTTAGAAATCGTCCCTGCGTCACCATTCCTGATGACCACGACATTGGTCAAGGCAATCTCTGGGGTGAAAGTGGAAAAAAATCGATGCGTAAAGACGGTAACGACGGAGGTTATTATTTTCATCCCGATTATGTCAAAATGGTGGAAAGAGCTCAAACCGCTCATTTGCCCGATGCCTACCACCAAGCTCCCTTAGAACAAGGTATCAAAGCCTATTTTACGAGTTTAAAAATTGGCGGAGTGGACTTTGCCATCATAGAAGATCGAAAGTTCAAATCTGGACCCAATGGCAAAATTCCCAAACAAGGTCCAAGAGCTGATCATATCAACGACCCAAACTATAATCCAGACAGTATAAATTTAGATGAATTGGTGTTGTTAGGAGATCTACAGCATCAATTTTTGGAAGAATGGGGGGGCAACAAAAACTCTCAAATGAAAGCGGTGCTCTCCGCAACCGGATTTTGTGGAGGAGCCCATTTACACGGCAGGGCAAGTAATCGCCTTCATGCCGATTTGGATTCCAATGGATGGCCCCAACACGGAAGAGACAAGGCCCTCAGCCTAATCCAAAAAGCAGGAGCAGTTCACATTGCTGGAGACCAACACCTACCCACCGTAATTCATCATGGTATCAACGATTATGAAGATGGCCCGTGGGCCTTTGTAGTTCCTGCCATTATCAACAATTATTACAGCAGATGGTGGTGGCCCGAAGACGAAATGCCCGGCGAAAACAACAATGATATCCTTCCTTGGACGGGACGATATTTCGACGGTTTTAAAAATAAAATTACAATGCATGCCTATGCCAACCCAGATTCTGAATCCAGTGGAGCAGGTTTTGGTTTTATTCGATTTAACCTTGAAAAAAAGGAAGTCACTTTTGAGTGTTGGCCAAGAGGAGAGGATGTTTCCAAGCCCTACGCAAAGCAAGTTACAGGATGGCCCATAACGGTTAAGCTTTAAGATTATATGAGACAACTTTATTTTATTTCATTACTACTCTGTTTCGCTTGTTCGGAAGTCTCCGAAAAGTCAGTCAGCCGTCCCAATGTCCTTTTTATTTTGGTGGACGATCTAGGATGGAAAGATCTCAGTTGTTATGGCAGTTCCTTCTACGAAACCCCCAATATAGATCGTTTGGCCAATATGGGTTTTCGTTTTTCTCAGGCCTATTCCGCTCATCCTGTTTGTTCTCCCACCAGAGCCGCTATTATGACGGGCAAACATCCCACCCGATTGAATATCACAGATTGGATTCCTGGTCAAAATCCCAAAAACCGAAAATTGCTAGGACCAACCGATATTCACGCCCTACCCCTACAAGAAACCACCATTGCAGAGGCATTGCAATATCATGGTTATAAAACATTTTTTGCCGGAAAATGGCATTTGGGGGATGAAGGTTTTTTTCCCGAAGATCAAGGATTTGAAGTCAACAAAGGAGGCCATCACAAGGGTTCGCCACCGGGGGGATATTATTCGCCTTATAAAAATCCAAGATTGGAGGATGGCCCAAAGGGGGAGCAGTTGACCGACCGACTCACCGATGAGTCACTTCGTTTTATTTCTCAAAATCAAGACAATCCCTTCCTACTTTATCTCTCCTATTACACCGTTCATACTCCCATTCAAGCCCATCGAGACCATTTGCCAAAGTTCCAAGCCAAGAGGAAATTATTAAAAGATACTTTGGGCATCAAAATCAAAGATCAAGGCGGTTATACCGTACAAAATCAGTACAATGCAGACTACGCCTCTATGGTGTATGCCTTGGATCAAAATGTGGGCAGATTGATCGATCAATTGCAAACTCAAAATTTGTTGGACAATACCCTTATCATTTTCACCTCCGACAATGGTGGATTGACCACTCTTGAGAAAAAGGAGAGGACTGCTCCCACCAGTGTTTTTCCCCTGCGGGCGGGAAAAGGATGGGTCTATGAAGGAGGGATCAGGGTTCCTCTCATTATCAAAATCCCACAAAATAAGATGGCTAAGATCATTGATCTTCCTGCCGTTAGTATGGACTTTTATCCCACGATATTGGATTATACTAATCTACCCATGAAAAAAGAACAACATCTTGATGGGATCAGTCTAAAGCCTCTTTTGGAAGAAAAAACCGACACCACCCATTCGGTTATGGTTTGGGATTTTCCTCATTACCACGGCAGTGGCTGGACCCCCGGGAGGGCCTTGCGAAAAGGTCCTTGGAAAGTGGTATATTTCTTTGAAGAAGACCACTATGAACTCTATCAGATTGAACATGATCCCGAAGAAAAAATCGACTTGGCCGACCGGGAAGTAGCCAAGCTTAACGAATTAAAAAAATTGTTAAGCGATTGGATCGAAGAAATGGGTGCGCAGTCTCCAACAATAAATAAAATTTAAGACCATGAAGAAATTATTTCATTTCATTTTTATGATGATTTTGGGGGTCAGCTTTGCACAGTCAACGTCATACAAAACCATAATGGATATCCCTTATTACGAAAATCCAGTGGATGGAACTTATCAAAAGGAGCGCTGTAAGTTAGATTTGTATTATCCTACTGATGGTGAGAATTTCCCAATCGTTGTATGGTTTCACGGTGGCGGACTTAAAGGTGGATCAAAATCGATTCCAGAGCCATTAAAGGAAAAAGGTTTGGCTGTGGTGGCCGTAAACTATCGTTTGCACCCCAAGGTAAATGCACCAAAATACATCGAAGATGCCGCAGCAGCCGTAGCATGGGTGTTTGATAATATAGATAAATACGGAGGAGACAGTTCAAAAATCTATGTGTGTGGATTCTCCTCGGGAGGTTATTTGTCATTGATGGTGACTTTGGATCAAAAATGGCTCAAAAAACACAATATTGAGGCCAACCAAATCAAAGGGGTCGTGACACTTTCGGCCACTACCTTTACCAATCACACCATCCGAAAGGAATACGGTATGGAAATCACCCAAGCCCTTATCGATCACTATGCACCTGTATATCACGCTAGGGGAGATGCTCCACCCATCACATTGATTACGGGAGATCGTGAAAAAGAATTTTTTGGTATGTATGAAGAAAATGCTTATTTGAAAAGAATGTTAAAACTTAATAGTCACAAACCAAATGAATTGATAGAAATTGGTGGTTATGGGCATGAGATCGTTGAAGTTGGAATTCCATTGCTTTTAAAAAGAATTAATTTCTAAGATTTATAAATGAATAAAAATATTATCAAAATTATCTTGATCGCTTCATTTTTAATCGCTTTTGGTGAAAATGAGAAGGAATATATTGAGTCCGTACCTGGAACCGATGAAAAAGTTGAAATGGTATTTATTCCTGGGGGAACATTTACCATGGGAAGTCCAAAGTCCGAAAAGGGGCACTTTGGTGACGAAGGACCCCAACACCAGGTGGAAATTGATCCTTTTTGGATGGGAAAATTTGAAATCACTTGGGATCTATACGAACTTTTTGTCGCTCGTAATATTGATAGCAAAAGACCCCAACAGGTCAAAGGCAAGGAGGTAAATATTGACGTTGACGCAGTTACTGGCGCTACCCAGCCCTATACCGAAATGAGTTTTGGGATGGGAGTCGAGGGATACCCAGCCATCTGTATGACCCAACTGGCCGCAGCCAAATTTTGCGAGTGGCTCTCTGCCATGACTGGCAATTTCTACCGCTTGCCCTCCGAGGCAGAATGGGAATATGCCTGTCGTTCGGGAACAAAAACTGCTTATTCATTTGGAGATGATCCCGCAGATTTAGATATTTATGCTTGGCATGAGGGAAATAGTGGAGGTGCCTATCATCAGGTGGGTCAAAAAAAACCCAATCCTTGGGGTCTGTATGATATGCATGGGAATGTTTCAGAATGGACGTTGGATCAGTATGTTCCAACCCTTTATAAACAAAGAAGAAGGAAAACCGCAGGCAACCCCCTTCAAAAACCAACCAAAACATACCCTCGAGTTGTTAGGGGCGGCGCTTGGTCAGATCAGCCGAGTCGTTTGAGAAGTGCGACACGAAGACCTTCTTCCAAAAAATGGAAGAAAAGAGATCCTCAAATCCCAAAAAGCAACTGGTGGCACACCGATGCCCCATTTGTGGGTTTTAGAGTCGTAAGACCAATGAAAACCCCATTGTCTGAAGAACAAAAAATGTATTGGAACTAAAAATTAACGAAAAAATGAAAACTAAACAGGACAATTCACTCAGTAGAAGAAATTTTGTAAAAAGCTCTTCGCTAGTAACAACCGGAATTCTTTCTGCTGGTCTTCCCGTGGGAGCCATGGCTAACGTCTATGGTAACAAAAAACTAAAACTCGCACTTGTAGGCTGCGGCGGTCGCGGAAGAGGCGCTGTTGTTCAGGCCCTTCAGGCCGACGATAATGTTGAGCTGGTAGCAATGGCAGACGCCTTTCAGGACAATGTTGAAAACAGTCTTAAAGCCGTTCAAGAACATTTCGACGGAGTAAAGAAAATAAAGGTCAATCCCAAAAACCTTTTTTCTGGTTTTGACGCTTACAAAAAAGCGATTGATTTGGCCGACGTAGTTATCCTAACGACCCCTCCAGGTTTTAGACCCTATCACTTTGAATATGCTATTAATAATGGCAAACATGTCTTTATGGAAAAACCCGTTGCTACTGATCCCGTGGGTGTCAGAAAAGTACTGGAGGTGGCTCAAAAGGCAAGAGAAAACAAACTCAATGTAGTAGTAGGGCTGCAACGTCATTACCAACAAAAATATATCGATTTGTATCAAAAAGTACAAGACGGTTATATTGGAAAGATTGTAGCTGGACAGGTTTACTGGAATAGCCCTGGTGTATGGGTAAGAAAAAGACAGCCTGGACAAACTGAAATGGAATATCAAATGCGCAACTGGTATTATTTTAACTGGCTGTGTGGGGATCATATTTTGGAACAACACATACACAATATTGATGTAGCCAACTGGTTTATCGGAGGCTATCCATCCCAAGCCCAAGGAATGGGAGGAAGACAAGTAAGAAATGGAAAAGATCACGGAGAAATTTTTGATCACCACTTTGTAGAATTCACCTATGATTCCGGAGCCGTGATCTCCAGTCAGTGTCGTCACCAACCAGGATGTATGCGTAAAGTTGATGAAACCTTTCAAGGAACTGAAGGATGTGTTAATTCGCGTTTAGGACAACTTACCGACTTGGAAGGAAACGAAATGTACAAATACAAAGCTGGGCACAAAACAAATAGTTCCAAACCCAGTAAGTCTTCAGCCGATCCTTTAAATGAGCCCAATCCCTATCAGGTGGAGCATGATCAATTGTTTGCTTCGATCCGAAACGGCGGCTTGATTGCCGATGCTGAAAATGGCGCCAAAAGTACTCTAACCGCAATCATGGGAAGAATGGCTACCTATTCCGGTAAAGTCATTACTTGGGATCAGGTTATGAATTCCAATTTGCAAATTATGCCAGAATCCTTGGATTGGAACAGCAACCCTCCCACAATTCCCGACAGCAGTGGGATGTATCCAATTCCCACACCGGGAATTACCGAATTTTAAAAATCAAACAAAATGAATAGAAGAAATTTCACCCAATCTGCATTCTTGGCAGGAATGGGAGTGGCCGCTACTCCCAGTCTCTTTGCACAAACGGGTACTGCGGCTCCCCATGAATTCAACTTGAAATATGCCCCCCATCTGGGGATGTTCAAACACACAGCGGGTGACGATCCCATCGATCAACTCAACTTTATGGCCGATCAGGGGTTTACAGCTTTCGAGGACAACAATATGAATACCCGGCCAGTCGCTATGCAAGAAAAAATGGCTGCTACCATGCAGAAAAGAAATCTGACCATGGGGGTTTTTGTAGCTTATAAGGACTTTAGAAATCCCACTTTGACCCGAGGGAAAACTTCCGATCGCAAGGCTTTTTTAGAAGAAATCGAAGCGTCTGTAGCCGTAGCTAAAAGGGTCAATGCCAAATGGATGACCGTAGTTCCCGGAACTGTAGATTTGAAATTGGTGGAGGACTATCAAACCGCCAATGTGATCGAAAGTCTTAAACAAGCTTCAGCCATTTTGGAACCTCACGGGATCGTGATGGCATTGGAACCCCTAAACTGGTATCGAAACCATGCGGGATTGTTTTTAAAGGAAAGTCCTCAGGCTTTTCAGATTTGTAAGGCAGTCAACTCGCCTTCCTGTAAGATACTTTTTGATATTTACCATCAACAAATCCAAGAGGGGAACTTGATTCCCAACATCGAAAAATGTTGGGACGAAATCGCCTATTTTCAAATTGGAGACAATCCTGGAAGAAAGGAGCCTACCACAGGAGAGATCAATTACAAAAATATTTTCAAATACATACATTCCAGAGGTTTTAATGGGGTTATGGGTATGGAACACGGTAATTCCAGACCCGATAAAGCTGGTGAAATCGCTGTAATTGATGCCTACAAAGAAGTGGACGATTTTATATAAAAAAATTTATGGTAAATTTAAAAGTGCAGGCGACGCATTTAAAACCATAAATTAGTTTGAAACCCTACTTACCGTCTCGAAAAAACCCATGGAATGCTGAGCAAATTAACTTGGTTTATAGACGGTTGGGTTTTGGATGCTCTCTATCCGACATCAATCTTTATCTGAATTCGAGCCCCGAAATCCTCATTGACGATATTGTAGATGGAGCTTTGAATATGGAAGTGACCCCTGGCCCCGAATGGGATCAGTGGGACAACAAGCAATTCAACAACTCCGGGAAAAACAAAGACTATTACCATACACTTTGGCAAAAACAAGCCTTTAAGGATATTGCCAATAACGGATTTAGAGAGCGCTTGACCCTCTTTTGGAGCAATCACTTTGTTATTGAATACAAAGACGTTAACCAACCCGCCTATCTCTATCAATACTATGCCTTGATTCAATCCCATGCTTTGGGAAATTTTAAAACTTTTGTCAGCGAGATGGGACTGGCTCCCGCCATGCTGCGCTATCTCAATGGCTATGAAAATAAAAAAAATAGTCCCAATGAAAACTACGCCAGAGAATTGTATGAATTGTTTACCCTTGGCGAAGGCAATGGATATACCCAAGAGGATATCACTGAAACCGCTAGAGCATTGACAGGTTACAACCGTTTTAAAACCTATTTGGGCGTTATAGAATTCAACGAAAATACATTTGATAATGGTAACAAAACCATTTTTGGTAGAGAGGGAAAATGGGGATATGATGAAGTAATAGACATTCTTTTCGAGGAGAAAAAAGATCTGATTGCTGAATTTATCTGTACCAAAATCTATCGATATTTTGTCAGTCCAGATCCAGATCCAAGTATTATTTCGTCCATGGCCAAGACCCTCAAAGAGGAAGCATTTGAGCTCGTGCCTGTTTTAAAGCAATTGTTTAATAGTGAGCATTTCTATGATTCGATCAACATCAATGTGATCATCAAGAGCCCCATTGACCTAATGTCGGGATTGCACCACTCCCTCTCTTTTCAATACCAAGACAATGTTGATTTGGAATTGAACCTGAGAAATAAATGCAGGGATATGGGGCAGGAAATTTTTTCTCCTGTAGATGTAGCAGGATGGCAAGGCAATCACGATTGGATCAATCCTGAAACCCTTCCCAAACGTTGGGAATTTGCAGATTATTTGTTGATCAAATATTGGCAAAAAAACAAAAATCAATTTAAAACTTTTATCCAAGCTTTGGTGGGGAGTGAGGAAACCGATTTAAGAGCCATTGTTACCCAACTCAAAGACTTTATGTTTTGCCCCTGTGAAATCAAAGAAGAAGAAATGACAGACTCCATCAATACATTCATGGGCGAAGTTCCCGAAAGTTATTTTGAGGACGGCACTTGGTCCTTGGAGAGCAATAGCGTTTCCAAACAGGTCTATGATCTGATGCGTTTTCTGATAACCCTGCCTGAATTTCAATTGAAATAGAGATGAAGTACCGCAAACCCAATGAACTGCATCTTAAGTCCCATGATCGTGATCACGTGCACTGGGATCGACGGGGTTTTTTGAAAACCCTAGGTATTGCAGGAGCAGGAGCCATTTCTTATGGAAACAGTACCCTTTCGGTGGTCGAATCTCCACTTTTGAACCAAGCCCTTTCCGATGCCTACTCTGATCGTATTTTGGTACTCATCCGACTCAAGGGTGGAAACGATGGTCTCAATACCATCGTTCCACTGAATGACTTTGATTTGTACGCCAACAAGCGTCCCAAAATTCATATTCCTGAAAACAAACTCTACAAGCTTAACGATGATTTTGCAATGCCCAATTTTATGAATTCCATTGCTCCCATGTGGGGCGATGGTGCCATGAAAGTGATCCATGGAGTGGGCTATGAAAATCAAAATTTATCCCATTTTAAATCTTCCGAAATTTGGGCTACGACCACTCCCGATAGCGAAATTTCTTCTGGATGGATGGGTAGATACTACGAAGGGAAGTACACAGATTATCTGAACAAACCTCCCGAAAAACCCTTGGCCATTCAAATTAGTGGGGGTGGCAATATGGTTTTTGATGGAGACTTGACAACCTATTCTTTTTCGGTATCCAGTCCCCAACGTCTCAAAAGAGTAGCCGAAAATGGTACCCTATACGACAATCAAAACAATGGAAATCATCTCCACGGACAGCAGGTTTCCTTTTTGAGAGAAGCCTCAAATACCACCTTCCGTTATGCTTCTGTGATCAATGAAGCTTATGAAAGTTCCAAAGCATTTGATGCCTACGCCAATGATAATTTCGATTTACAAATGAGTTTGGTTTCTCGCTTTATTAAAGGAGGACTAGGTACCAAAGTATATATGGTTTCATTGAGCGGTTTTGATACCCACGCCAATCAGCCCTCACGACACGAAGCCCTGATGACAAGGCTCACCAAGGCCATCCAAACTTTTTATAAAGATTTGGACGATTATGGAATGGCTGATAAAGTGCTTTCGATGACTTTTTCTGAGTTTGGCCGACGGGTGGCCGAAAACGGTTCCAGCGGAACCGATCACGGTTCTGCCGCACCAATTATGCTTTTTGGTCCTGCACTTCAAGGCAGTGGTTTTATTGGGAAGCACCCCAGTCTGTCGACACTAGACAAGCAGGGTAATATGGCCAGTGGGATCGACTTTAGGGCGGTTTATGCTTCTGTTCTAAAAGATTGGCTTTGTGCCGATCCAGTGGATGTAGGCAATGCCATTATTGGCCCTAAGCCCGATCTTTTAGGATTGGGATTGGGATGCGATGGTTCGGAAAACTTGCCCCTGACAGATGATCCGCTGATGCCACTCCACGCAGCAGTCAATGCAGATCAAGGAGTCAGCTTGTATTTGACCATTAACGAATATGCTCAGATTGAAATTGCTGTCTTTGATGTGTTGGGAAGAAAAGTAGGAAACACCATCGACACCCGTTTAAGCTCGGGAAGACACTCCCTTTCTTTAATTGATCTTGCTGCCCATGACCTTCCTCCAGGACAGTATTTCTACAAAATAACGGTCAACCAAGACAAAACCTACAGTAAATCTTTTCTGCTGAGATAGCAGCTATTTTTGCCTTATTTTTTCGAAAACTTCCTCTACCATTCGACCCAATCCCAAAGCATCATTGTGACTCCACAACTCACTTTCTTTTTTGCCTGAGGCGATACAGCGGTTGACCTCCTCAATTTCGGGAACATAACCATTGCCAGTTGAGGGAAAATCTGCTTGTATAGTATTTCCAGCTTGGGTCAAGCTAATTTTTTGGGCATTGTGCCAAAAACCATGTAACATTATTTCTCCCTCTGTTCCCCCCAACTTAGCGTTGTTATCACTTTCGTTTGCAATGCTCCC
>VMHT01089406.1_pt1 | contig 13392 bp, 9 predicted proteins | sample 4693611 | NCBI WGS metagenome assembly VMHT01 (sample SAMN12280063, study PRJNA550983) | marine metagenome | isolation source: seawater sampled from same location over 5 years 0.02-0.2 micron viral filtrate | place: USA: collected off the coast of southern California halfway between the port... ... | reverse complement strand
CGTCGATGATATTGTGGTATTCCATCCATTAGGGAAGGAGCAAATAAAATCTATTGCTAAAATTCAGCTTGCCTCGCTTCGCGCTAGGCTCGCAGAAAAAGGATATAAGCTTACTCTGTCTGCTGCTGCTATGGATAAATTGGCGGACGCGGGCTTCGACCCAGTGTTTGGCGCACGTCCGCTTAAGCGAGCGATACAAGTGCAGGTGGAAAATCCACTTGCGCATCAATTACTCGCTGGCGAATTAATACCGGAATCAACCATTCGTATTGATGCAGATGACAGCGGACTTTTCGTTGTCAGCAATTAAAACCAAAAGGCACTGGAGACAGTGCCTTTTTTATTGCCAGTAGATTCCGCGAAAGACCATTAATCGGCAGCTTCATAACAAAAAACGATTTACTAAAAAGCCACTGGTCGAATAGCGACAGATTACGCTTTCTTGTTTAATGAATTTTCCTAATACAGCTAATTAATTTTCTTGATTTAATAATGATAACGATTATCATTAACTTATTGTTGAGAGGGTTAAGAGGTTGCGATGCAGTTATATAATTCAAACGAAGGGGTAGTTTCTGCGCGCTCAATGCCCCGAGATATAGCTAAGCTTTGTGCGCATTTCATATTATGCATGATTGTGAGCGCAGTCGGTGCCATCGGTACTGGTTTTGCCGTATTTGCATTGAGTGTAAATCAAGCGACATTCTCGCCTGCAGATACTATAATGCCTGCACTTACTGTGTTTTCTCTGTCTTTGTGTTTAAGTTGGTTTTCGCAAAGTTGGGGTAAGGCACTTCAATCAATATCACTACTTTCACTTATCGTGTTAGCAACAAGTAGCCTATTATTATTTTTCTATTGAGCGATTTATGCTCAGTATTCTTCATCTCTTTACACAATTAACATTCAAAAAGTAAACCTCTGATTATGCGAATTTAGGAAAAAGTTAATATTCTAAACTCGGTTTATCCTCTGAGCACGAACGAATACATTATCCGCCCGTTAACGACATGTTAAATAGTTTCAGCTATTAGGACGAATAATGAAAACAAACAATAAATACACCCTACGCTTATCTGCTTGTGCATTAGCGCTAATTCTTAACCCTTCTCACGGCATAGAGTTGTTCAACGGGAAGGTCGGTAACGAACACGTTAAGGTTAGTGTTGGAGGTTATGCCAAAGTAGATGTCAGGCATGTTGAAGGGGATATTGCTTATCAGGATTATTGGATTGGTAATTTTCCTGGCGGGGAAGCAATAGAGACATCACACACAGGTTTCAATGTAGGAGAGTCACGCTTAAATATGGGCGTTTCTATAGGGGAGGTGAGTACTTTTATAGAGGTCGATATGTATGGCGGAGGGGGCAACGAAGCGGTAAGTAACTCTACCAACTTGCGATTACGCCACTTCTTCATCACCTATAAGAACTGGAGTGCGGGTCAAAACTGGAGCACCTTTATGCCGCTTCACGTTATTCCTGAGTCGTTAGATTTTGGTGGTCCTCATGTAGGAGAAGTGTTTGCAAGGCAAGTTCAGGTTAGATACACCTCAGGAAACTGGCAATTTGCCATCGAAAGCCCAGAGACCATTGGGGATGGTGATACCGACGCACCTGCCAATGCCGTAGGGCTTACAGGTGTAGCCGCTGACCCTGATGAGTCTACACCCGACTTTGTTGTACGATACAATTTAGATAGTCAATATGGGAAATATGCTTTCGGCTCTGTAATACGACTTGTCGATCAAGGAGGGGTTGAAGAAGTTACAGCAGCAGTAAATATCGCAGGCAAAATACCACTTTTTGCAAAAGATGATCTACGTTTTCAATTAACCGCGGGTAAGCCCGGTCGGTATGCTGCGGCCGGCATGACTGCTGATGTTGTTGAGGATCCTGCAACTCAAACATTGGAAACGGAAAGTACGCTGGCTTATACCGTAGCGTATCGCCATTTTTGGACTGAAACCCTCCGCAGCACTGTATTTTATGGAGCAGCTAAAACAGATATTTTGGGGCGCAAACGTTCGCACTGGGCGGTGAATGTTATTGATACGGTAGCGCCGCGCCTTGATGTTGGCCTAGAGTTTGGTGCTTATTCTATCAATGATGACAACATAGACAGCATTGACTCGAATTACTTCCAAGCGTCAGCTAAGTTCGCGTTTTAAGATCGCTTCAATTATGTTTAGCGCCATGTTTTTGATGTAAACGGAGATTACTTCAATGTTTATCAATAAAAATAGGCGCTTCTATTGCTAAACGCCTCTTGAAGGTAGTTGACCAGTAGCTTTAGCTTTTTGTCAGGCTGACGCGAACGAGGGTAAACGGCATAAATACCCATAGTCTTAGTTACGTACTCAGCAAGTAGGGGCGAAAGCGCCCCATCTTCGATATCTTCATGCACTAATGCCTTGGGAAGAAATGCTACACCCACACCTGCAATAGCGGCTTGCCTTAACGCATCCAAGTTATTTGACTGCATTCGCCCGTCAATTTGAACGTTATGAAGCTCTCCTTCAATATGAAACGGCCAGAAGTCTGGGCCAGTGCTATCGTACTTGTAAATTAAACAATTATGTTCAGTTAAGTCATCAGGATGATTTGGGCGGCTTTTGTTTTTAAGATATGTGGGGCTTGCGCATACTATCCATTTTGAATCTATAAGGCGTTTAGCAATAAGAGAGGAGTTCTCAAGATGTGCTGTACGAATGGCGAGATCGTAACCTTCTTCGATGATATTGGTGACGCGATTGGTAATTGCAAGCTCTACATCCACCTCTTCGTGTAAATTGCAAAACTCGGCAATTGCGCGATTTAAGACCAGTTTTGCCGATACATTGGGCATAGTAATTCGGATTTTTCCACGCACTTCATCACTGTAACCACTGACGGCATCTTCTGCGTCTTGAATGGCTAAATTGGCGATTCTCGCCTTATTGTACAGTGTTCTTCCTGCATCAGTTAAATTGAGCTTTCGTGTAGAGCGGTAAAGCAATTGAACGTTCAAATCTGACTCTAATCGTGCGATACGCTTACTTACTACAGAATTAGTTAGGTTGAGTTTTTGAGCGACCTTTGAAAAAGAGCCTTCATCAACTACGTTCACAAAAAGGATAATATCGTCTGCTTTTGCCACTATTAGTCCAAAAATGGAAATAAACTTTGTCTTTAATGCATATATATCAACACGTGAGAAATTAGTACAGTCGCATACCTAAATTTTAACCCTGCATTAACATCGATTTTCTAACGTTAGAAACTCGAATAATTAACTAATTATAATAAGAGGAAAACTCATGAATGAGATAACCCTTGGATTATTAGCATTGTTACCTATAACGCTTTCAGCAGTGCTGCTATTGGGTTTACAGTGGTCTGCTAAAAGAGCAATGCCAGTTGTATTAGCAAGTACAGCACTTATGGCACTTTTAGCATGGGATATGTCGGCAGTACGGGTGGGCGCTTCAATTCTACAAGGCTTAGTGATTACAGTATCTGTTTTGTGGATTGTATTTGGTGCAATTTTTCTGCTCAACACATTAAAATATACTGGAGCAATTGATGTTATCCGCCAGGGTTTCACCAACATTTCACCTGATAGAAGAGTCCAGGCAATAATCATTGCTTGGTGCTTCGGTACTTTTATTGAAGGTGCTTCTGGTTTTGGCACGCCGGCCGCTATAGCGGCTCCTTTGCTTGTTGCCATCGGTTTTCCAGCATTGGCTGCCGTACTTATTGGTATGATGATCCAAAGCACACCCGTCTCTTTCGGCGCGGTGGGAACGCCTATTGTCATTGGTGTAAACAAAGGCTTAGACGGCCAAGCGATCAGTCAGACTTTGCAGGCTCAAGGCTGGCAATGGGAGCAGTTTATTCAACTAATCACCTCTGAAGTGGCAATTATCCACGGAATTATTGGCTCATTTATGCCAGTTTTAATGGCTATAATGCTCACTCGCTTTTTTGGCTCCAATAAGTCTTGGCGCGAAGGGTTACAAATTCTACCTTTCGCCTTATTCGCGGGCGTCAGCTTTACCATTCCTTACGTATTTACCGGCATTGTATTAGGCCCTGAATTTCCATCGTTGATTGGAGGATTGGTGAGCTTGGCAGTGGTTGTTACTGCAGCTAAAAATGGTTTCTTGATGCCTAAAACAACATGGGATTTCCCGCCGAAAGCGTCATGGGACAAAGGTTGGCTGGGTAATTTGGAAATAAAAGCAGACGACATAACGTCACATAAGGCCATGCATTGGGTTACGGCTTGGGTCCCTTATTTAGTTGTTGCACTTTTGCTCGTTATATCCAGAGTGTTTCCAACAATAAAAGAATTTACTATGTCGCTGACACTCTTATTTGACAACATACTGGGTGAAACGGGTGTAAGTGCATCAATCAGTCCGCTATATCTTCCTGGTGGGTTGTTGTTAATAGGTGCATTGGTTGCAGTAATCATTCAAAGTAAAAAGGTATCCAAGGGAGAAGTGTTGTTTAAGGCTTTCAATGATTCCAGCAAAACGTTGCTAAGTGCTGGCTTTGTATTGATGTTCACAATTCCTATGGTTAGGCTTTTTATAAATTCAGGTGTGAATGGCGCCGACATCGTCAGTATGCCGATAGCTGGCGCGCAATTGTTCGCCAATATGTTTGGCGAAGCTTTCCCATTAATTAGCCCTACTATTGGTGCATTAGGTGCATTTATCGCAGGCTCGAATACAGTATCAAATATGATGTTCAGCCAGTTTCAGTTCGAAGCAGCACTAAGCCTTCAATTGTCACCTGCACTAATTATCGCAGCGCAAGCCGTTGGGGCGGCTGCCGGAAATATGATTGCAATACACAATGTTGTAGCTGCGTCGGCAACGGTAGGATTAATAGGGCAAGAGGGAGCTACTTTAAGAAAGACTATTATCCCAACTATATATTACGTTGTATTTGCAGGTATTTTAGTATGGTTGGGGGTTTATGTGTTTGACGTAGGCGGTCCATTAGTCGGCACAAACTAATTTTTTAATACGCATTGCACTGTTCTAAGGAGTTATACATGCAAACAACCCCAATTATTGACGCTTTTAAACGCGTACTCGGGGAAAGCAATCTTGCCGTAGGAACGCGTCAAACTGAGCACTATCGCAAGGGGTGGCGGTCAGGCGAGGGCGAAGCATTGGCTGTACTTTTTCCACATACGCTAATGCAATATTGGGAAGTGCTAAAGGTTTGCGTTGAATATAACTGCATCATTATTATGCAGGCCGCGAAAACCGGCTTGACCGAAGGCTCAACACCAAGTGGAAGCGACTACGATAGACCAGTGGTGGTTATAAATACGTTAGCAATGGACGATATTGTTCTGGTTAACGACGGAACGCAAGTATTGAGCTTTCCGGGAGCAACACTGTTCAAACTTGAAAAGGCACTAAAGCCACTCGGGCGTGCGCCTCACTCTGTAATTGGGTCGTCATGCCTAGGTGCGTCTATTGTCGGTGGTGTTGCAAACAACTCAGGTGGGGCACTTGTCAAAAGGGGACCTGCCTATACTGAGTTATCGCTGTTCGCTCAGGTGGATAAAAGCGGAGAGCTAAAGCTTGTTAATCACCTAGGGATAGATTTAGGCGACACGCCAGAAGAAATTATCGGAAACCTTTCTTCTGGCAACTTTCCAAAATCTCTACCTGAAACCAGTATGAAAGCGTCGGCAAGTGATTATGAACACATCGTTAGAGACGTAAATGCTGATACGCCGAGCCGCTTTAATGCCGATCCAACACGGCTTTACGAAGCCAGTGGATGTGCAGGTAAAATTGCTGTGTTCGCGGTGCGTTTGGATACATTCGAAGTGCCTAATGAAGAACAAACGTTTTATATCGGTACGAATGATGCCTCTGTACTTACTCGTATTCGCAGAGACATACTGACTCAATGTAAAAACGTTCCTGAGGTGGGTGAATATCTTCATAGAGAAATGTTCGATATTGCAGATGTTTACGGAAAAGATACCATCATAAGTATTCAGCGTTTGGGAACTGACTCGCTACCTAAAATGTTTGCACTCAAAGGGCGGGTGGATGCCGTGCTCAACAAGTTACCTCTGCTTCCTCCTTACCTAAGCGATAGATTGATGCAGTTCGGTAGTAAGTTCTTTTCTGACCAAATACCCTCGAGTATAAGAACCTACCGCGACAAGTACGAGCATCATCTAATCCTTAAAATGAGCGATGGTGGCATCGAAGAGGTTAAAGCACTTTTGGCCAAGCTGTTTAACGAAGAGAAGCTAGATGGTGACTTCATTACTTGTAATGAAGAAGAAGCGTCTAAGGCGTTTTTATTACGTTTTGCTGCAGCTGGCGCCGCGGTTCGCTATCAAACGTTACACCATAAGCAAGTAGGAGACATCTTAGCATTGGATATCGCATTGCGCCGCAATGATGATTTATGGGTCGAGAACCTGCCTGAGTACATCGCCAAACACGTTGAAAAGTCACTTTATTATGGACATTTCTTCTGCCATGTCTTTCATCAAGATTACATACTTAAAAAAGGCAGCGACGCCAAAAAAGTAAAAGCAGATATGTTGGCACTATTAGACAGTCGTGGCGCTAAGTATCCGGCTGAACACAATGTAGGTCATTTGTATGAAGCCGAAAGTAACTTGCAGAAATTTTACAAAGACTTAGATCCAACCAATACGTTTAACCCTGGTATTGGCAAAATGGAAAAGCACAAACGCAATTGTTCGTGCTGCCTATAGCTGCATGCGAAGAGAGCCTTAAAGGCTCTCCAATAATGCTCTTGCTTGCGGGCGCTTAAAGAAGGGACGCTCCACTTTTACTGCATATTCTAGCTCTTTCTTCGCCTCTTCAATTCTATTGAGTTTGGCTAGCGTGTAGCCCAGATGATAGCGAATATTTGGGTCGTTGGCGTCTCTGGCGAACGCATCCCTCAGCATTTTAAGGCTGCCTTCATAGTCTCCTTGTAGCGCTTTGATGTGACCGTAGGTATCCAATATTTTTGCTGAGTTTGGTTGAAGCTCGTAGGCCTGACGTGCATAGTTTTTTGCAGAGACTAGCGATTTCTCGATATGCATGATCGCTAGGCGATTGTAAGCCTCAGCAGGGTTGAGTAAGTTTGGTTGCTCAACAAGCTCCTTGTAAAGCGCTATCGACTCATCGAACTCTTGAATGAAGAATAAGTATTGCGCCAACAGGTTTTTTGCCAGCAGATTGTTTTCATTCTCGCTCACCAGTTTTCTTGCCGTATTCAAGAATACATCGACAAACTGATCGTTTAGTGCGTAGTTGTAAATGGCAACAAAAGCCTGTGCAAAAGTAGCGTCTACATCTAACGCTTTTTCAAACTCTTCGATAGCACGTTCACTGTTTCCCTTATTTGCTGCCAATCGGCCTTTCAAGAAATAATAAACCGGATTTTGTTGTTGGTTTGCGGGAATGGTTGTTAGCAATGATTGTGCTTTGTCGTTGTTTTGCATGTCGAGCAGTAGGCTCACATAGCGCAATGTGACAAACGTACTTGTAGTCGCTAATTCATACGCTCGGGCCATGGCGTCTAAGGCGTTTTCATCATTATCAACACTTCGAGCTTGATCAGCATATGCGATAAGCTTGCCGGCATCGTCATTGATAAAATTCCGCACAATACTTAGCGTTTTTTCTGCATCGGCACGTTGACCTGCTTCTAACTGAAGCGCTGCTTTTCGAAGGAGATAATCGGCGTTGTCGAAATCGTCTTTGATTAAGAGGTCTAAGTGATAGAGCGCATTTTTTGTGTCGCCTTGTTGTTGATACAAAGATGAAACGCGCTCTCTCGCTCCAGTATTTGAAGGCGTTAGCGTCAATATATCGAGATAAATTTGCTTAGCTTCTTCTAGATTTCCTGCTTTGCTCAAATTGAACGCTTTCAGCATCAGCGTTTCATTATGTTGGGGAGACAGAGCAAGTAACTCTTCTACTAGCAGGTTAGATTTATCGACATTTCCTAAACGGCTTTCCGTGGCTGCTAAATTGAATTTCGCAGGGAAAAGCGTCGGGTTTTGCGCTAGCGCTTTTTCTATGTTGACCTTGGCTTCTTCTAATCGGCCCTGTCTAATCAATATACCGGCTTTAAGATTGAAAACTTCTGCTTCGTTTGGAAACAAAGCGCTTAGTAAGTCAGCGCCTTTTAATGCATTCTTAAACTGCTGAGCTTGTAAATTCATCAATGAATAAGTGAAAAGAAAGCCGGCATTATCCTTGTAGCTAGATAAGTTATTTTCAAGAATCGATAGCGCTTCATCTTGTTTACCTCTGGCAGCCATTAATTTAATCTTAAATAGCTGGAGCTTGTTTTCATTCGGGTATTTATATTCAAGATATTGCAAAAGTCGCTCGGCTTTAAAGGCTTTGTTTTGGCGAATAAATAAGTCACCTAAAAGCAGTGCTGAGTCTGGGTCTTCCATTAACGCATCCTGATGACGTTCAAGTAGGGCAAGGGCCTGTTTATCTTGTTGAGTCGCCATGTAAACTTGGCTCAACATCAATACCGCCTGTAAGTCATCAGGCTCTTGTTGCAGATAAGCGTTAAAGTCTTTCGCGGCTGTTTCCATGTTGTTATTAAAGAAGTTTGTTAAACCACTTATGTAAAGCAACATGGGCTGTGAGGTAATAAGCTCAGGATCCAGTTGAGCCATGAAGTCGTTAAGTTCTTTTAGTTTTTCGTTATCGATAGCTTGCTGGTTGTCTCTGCTTTGTAACCAGCTATTAAGTAAAATGGCCAGCGGATCATTGGGTGTATCTTGGATTATCTCATCTACGAACAGTTTTGCCTTGTCGTAGTCTTTCGCTTCTAAATACAAATCAACAAGATTCCGTAATGCAATGGGATCGTCTCGATTAAAAGTCAGTGCTTTTTGTAAGTGTGCGGTTGCAGCGTCTGTATCACCCTGTCTGTATGCGAGTTGCCCCTTCAATCGCCATGTTATTGCATTTTCTGGTTCTAACGACATGGCTTTATTGATAAGCGAGGTCGCTTTGGATAAATCTTCATTTTGAAGAGCTATGGAGGCTAAGCCATTTATTGCAGGTACAAAATTAGGCGTGCGTGAAACAATTGTATTGTAATCACGTAGGGCACACGACTCGTCTTGCAGTCTAATACACGCAGTTGCACGTATCATCAGCCACTCGCGCTCCGCATCACCTGACAGTTTGTTTAGATCAGAGAAGTCTACAATTTCTTGGTACCTGTTCAAAAACAACCAAGTGTTGCCGAGAGGCTCTGCCAGAAGGTTGATATCTGCACCCATTTCCAACGCTTCTACAAACTCCATTTCTGCTGCAGTTAAGTAGCCATTAATAAGCAGTATTTCGCCCATTAGGATTTTTGCAGCAAGGTTTTCAGGATCTTTTTGTAAGCTGTTTTTAAGGTGGATATAGGCTTCGTCGTATTCGTTTTGATTAAACGCGGTCAGTGCTTTTTCGTAGTCTTCTGACGTAGAAGCAAAACTGTTAAAAGCGATTAATGATGAGGCAACTGCAGAGACAATAGCGCGTTGTACAACACGCTTTTTATTATTAAAAAAATCCATATATACCTTCGAAACTTAGCCTAGCCGCTGGCTTAAAAATAGCATAAAAAAAGGTGGCCTAAGCCACCTTCTAAAGATACGTGTTTTCTATGCGTTTTTAAACAATTAAACGCGGCGCTTACGTCTATAAAGAACAAGACCTAAGCCTAAGCTCATTAGTGCTAACGCACCTGGTTCGCTTACTTGTGTTGGTGGTTGAGTGGTTTTTTCTTCTAACCCAACGGTAAGTGAAGAAAGTTTAAAACCTACGTTGTTTATAGAACCGCTTGCGCTTTGGTCGAATACAGTATTGTAGGCGCCAACAAGCCAATATTTAGCTGCGGTCAGATTCTTTGAGAATGAGGATTCGTAATAGTTATTTGAATTTTTTGTTTCGCTAATGTCGAAATGGCCAAGTGCGCCAGCAATTACAGTGTCACTTACGTCTGACCACGTAAAGTCACTAGTGCCAGTAAACAAAGCGTTCGCGCTATCATAGTCGAGGCCTGCAACAGTGACATCGTTTGTCTCGCCGCCATCGTTGTAATTTGCAGAGAAAGTACCGCCTTTTAGGACGACTTCTTGGTCGAAAGATAATAAGAACATGTCAAAATCTCTCAAACCTTTTTCATTATAGTTATCAACTGAATGTGCTTCACTAGTACCGTACCAATCACCATAATAGTTTTTACGCCAAGAGCTATCTCTATTGGTAATACCATAACCGTATGCTTCGGTGCCTGAAACACAAGAACCATGGCTTAGGTAGCAATTAGTGTAGTCTCCCATCGTAGCTTGTTTTATGGTTTCATCTTCATCCCCTTCTTGCCAACCGTTATTGGACTTCCAGGTTACATGGCTTCCTGTATCACTCCATGCAGAAACTGAAACTTTTACATTAATGCCGTCAATTAAAATACCTTGAGAAGCATCGGTACCCGAAAAGATATTGGTAGTTCGGGTACTTCCAACACCGTCAACAAGCGTGTAAGTTGCTTCATCTAACGCTCTGTCGCTAGCATAAATGCTTGTACTAAACGGAAGGAATAAAAGAGGAATACTTAAAAATTGCTTCAATTTCATTTTTGGACCACAAATACTATGAAAATACTATAATTAGCAGTTAGCATTTAATGTGCCAGTTTGTATGTTATTGAATTTAAGTTGATATTTCAGGGGAGGGATGGGTTTAGTAAAAAAAACTGACAGGTTGTACCACCTGTCAGTGATCTAAAGTCTAATTTCTTTAAATGGCTTTTTTGCGGCGCCACATTACGAAAAGTGAACATGCCATGAGTAGCCCAATAGTGCCAGGCTCAGAGACTTTGGTTGGATCTGGTGTACCCGCAGTTTCCGTAACTGAAAACCCAATGTTGGCGAGTTTGAAAGCGTCGTTGTTAAATTTTCCACCAATATTTCCAAATACTGTATTGTATGCCCCTACAAGCCAATATTGTGCTGACTCAGTAAACGTGAAATCTGCACGGTGATCTAAATATTCACAGTTCTCTATATCAAATGAGGCAGACGTTAGGGCATCTTCAACAATATCACTCCACGTGTTTACACCAGAGGTTAGTTTCGCCGTATTGCTAAGCGCTGCTACAGACACTTGACTATCTCTACTATCATAAAGCCAAGAAAAACTGGCGCCAGTTAGCGTTACCGCAGAATCAAATGAGAGCAATATAAAATCATAATCTCTTTCTACATTTGTGAAGCGGTAGTTTTTCGAGTTATCGCTGCCGCTAGAGAAGTAATTGAGGTTATCAATAGCGTGATCGGCACCGCCGCGATAGTACGCTTCATCATTGTTTGTTATGCCGTAAGCCCATTTATCTGAGATTTTTTCTAACTTGGCGCCAACGACTGTTTCGCCGGTAACTCCTTGTGTGTCAGAAAAAGCGGACATACTAATATTTAATCCGTCTATTTGAACAAAGGAATTATTCGTCTTATTGGTTTGTGTCACTTTGTCATCGACTAGATCGTAAGTGTATTCTCCCAACGGAGAGTTACATACATTGCTTTGTTCGTTGCTTTGGCTCGATGACCCACAGTGAGAATAACTTTGCTTTTTATAGTAGGTAGCGAATGCTGAATTAGCACTCAGGGTAGATAGCAAAGCTGTGGAAAGTAATAGTACAGTTTGCAAAGAAAACGTTTTTTGTAGCGTTCGCATAATTGCTTTCCTATATATGAAGCGCAAAGCACTTCAAGTACACGCCGAGTGATGTGTGCGCACATTATGCGAACACAAACTTGGTAGTACCTAATTTCAACATGGACTTGTATGATATATGAACGGTGAGCTATTTAAGGTATGTAACCGTATACCTAGTTATTAGTTGTTTGTTTAATTGTGAGCATACGCGGTCCTGAATAAATAGAAGCCAAGCGCCGGCATTGTGGTAGGAGTACGTGTATTCAATGCAAAGCTAATAACGTTTTGCAACGGCGTTATCTAAAGGAACGAGGCAGTCTTTTTACTTTGCTATGCGTTCCTGCATATCTATGAAATAATTAGTGCAATTGTATATGTAGAAGTATGAGGACATATGTCTGATCAAAAACGTAAAGGGATATACTTACTTCCCAACTTATTAACAACAGCAGGGTTGTTTTCGGGTTTCTTTGCTGTGGTTTCGTCAATGAACGGCAGGTTCGAAGCCGCGGCAGTGGCTATCTTTGTTGCTATGATTTTTGATGGCTTAGATGGGCGTGTGGCAAGAATGACGAACACGCAAAGCGACTTTGGTGCTGAGTATGACTCAATGGCAGATATGGTTTCATTTGGAATGGCACCTGCACTTGTTGCTTATAATTGGGGGTTAACTGAGCTGGGCAAGTTAGGCTGGTTAGCGGCTTTTATATATGTAGCGGGTGCAGCTCTTCGTTTAGCTCGCTTCAATACGCAAGTTGGTATTGCCGATAAGCGTTTCTTCCAAGGTCTCGCAAGTCCGGCGGCTGCGGCTGTTGTCTCTGGTCTTGTATGGGTTGGAGTTGAGTATGATGCTGTTGGTACCGACTATGGTTTAATAGTTGCTGCAGTAACTGGCTTGGCAGGTTTGCTGATGGTGAGTAACTTTAAATACAATTCTTTCAAAGAAGTTAATTGGCACGGTAAGGTTCCATTTGTAGGCCTTCTTTTAGTTCTTCTGATATTCGTTGTTGTGGCAACAGAACCCGCTTTAGTATTGTTCCTTGTTTTTGCACTATATGCGTTAGCTGGACCTATCAATACGTTTCGTACCGTTGAGAAAGTAACGTTAGACGATGTAGTGGGCGACCATGAAGAAGATGCAGACTTCAATGCCGATAAAAAGAAAAGCAATGAAAGTGTAGACAATAAGCAGGAATGATTACGTAGCAATAATCAGATGTCTTCGCTCAATAATAAAGAGGATATGCCTTTTTGAGCTGATAGAATAAGGATATACAAGCGTAAACGCATGCTTAATGTACTAATAGATTAAAAAGTGACCGAACGGTCGCTTTTTTTATATTTATTTAAAAAAGGGTGTTGACGATGCTACAGGAATGCGTAGAATGCGCGCCTCCTCAACAGGGAACAGCAAAACGCTAACAACTGATGAGGATGTCAAAAACCAAGTTTAAAAATAAATAAACAAAAGTTGTTGACAAAAAAAAGATGCGCTGTAAGATACGCATCCGCTTCGGGAGAGGCAGCTAGCAAAAGCTAGTAACGTTCTTTAAAAATTTAGACAAGACAATCTGTGTGGGCACTCGTTAAGAGTGTCACAACGACGATTCATATTTCGATATATTTAATTGAAGAGTTTGATCATGGCTCAGATTGAACGCTGGCGG
>VMHT01014467.1_pt1 | contig 13392 bp, 16 predicted proteins | sample 4693611 | NCBI WGS metagenome assembly VMHT01 (sample SAMN12280063, study PRJNA550983) | marine metagenome | isolation source: seawater sampled from same location over 5 years 0.02-0.2 micron viral filtrate | place: USA: collected off the coast of southern California halfway between the port... ... | reverse complement strand
CTCGAATATAAGAAGAGAGATCTCTAACTTTATTACTAGGGTCTAAAATAGCTACAATTTCCTTATCCTTGTCACCCACGCGTAAAAGTTTCATAATTTGAGATTACAAGAGATTAATTTATTTTACAAAGTCTTTAATTCTTTGAAGAGTAGTTTTTTCTGGGCCATCGTATTGAATCGTATAGGAGTTAGTTCTTTGTAAAACACTAATTCCTTTAGTGAATATAAATATAAAAAAAACTATAAATAAAACAGAAAATATTTTTGCAGGATTATAGTTTCCTTCAACAAAAACACTTTTTTGTTCTTTTTTGGCTTTATGAAAAAATTTAAAAGTAATATAGGTCGCAAAAATTAAACCTATGTGTGCCAAGACCATTGACAACCAACCGTAGACAAAGGAGGTCAAACTAAAAACATATAAACTAAAAACGGTACTCCAAACAAATGAAAGAACTATTAATATTTGTAGACGTACAGTTTTTGGTAGCGCTCTCAAATCATTAGATTGATCATCAAACATTATATTTGCTGAAGATATCATCCAATTTCTTAAATTATTAAACATACTATTTTTATAACCTTAAAATATAAAAAGTAAATTATTATAATTCTCTTGCTAATTTTCTTACTTTTTCCATATGTTTCTCAAATTTTTCTTGTTTCATGCCAGGTAAAACTTCGTAGAAACGGGTATAACGAATTTTCATTCCACCAAGTTTTAAAACCCCTGCCTTAATTCTTCTAAAAGGCATATTCTGAAACCAAGTTTGGATAGAAAAAATATTTCCACCATATGACATAGACATAATCGCTAATTTATTTTTCATAGCACCACTTTTGGGGTACCCCCAATTATTCCAGACGCGCTTAAATGAAAAAAACCATTTAGGTGCAAGCACTAGATCTATCCAATTTTCTAAAATCGCAGTTGCTCTTAAATTGTAACAAGGAGAAATCATAAACATTACATCACATTTTTCTAATCTATTTCTATAATCTAAAATTTGTTCACTAGGCGGTGACCCATCAAAAAAAGGAATAGGCTTTTCATCATGTAAATTAATTAAATCTATTTCATGACCATTTCTTTTTGCTTCATCTATAAATGTATCTCTTATAGACTGATTAAATGATTTTTTAGTATTGTGATGACCGTAGACAATAAAAATTCGCTTGGGCATATCAAGTGTCTATATCATTTTTACTGTCTTTCCAGAAAAAAATTCCTGAACCTATTCCGATTAGAATTGCTGAAATAATCCACGAAACCTCCTGTTCGCTGTAGAGAACGAGTCCACCAAACACAATAATGATTATTCCTAAGGTCTTATTATTCATTGACAAATCTATTACTTATAATAAAGTTTAGATATCCATATGTCATGGAAAAAAAGACTCTGCATCTACATGCAGAACTCTATAAAGAGTTAAAAAGTAGGTTGAAATAAAAAAGGAGATGTGATGATAAAAAGACATACGCATTTGCTAAATGAACATTCAGCCGAAAAAAAAAAGGCTAAACTCATTCAGCAATTACAAAGATCAGTAAAAGCAGTCGATGCTAACGCAAATGGCACGAGTGGTTATACGATTAAGGAAGGCAAAAATGCTGGAAAAGTACTTAATCATATTAGAAAAAATCCTAATAAACTTTAATCTTTATAGAGAGGGGTATTGTAAAACCCCTCTTAACCCTTAATAGTCCAATCTAATTGAATGAAACAAAATTTATTAAATCTAAATTATGAAGATTTAAAATCTTTTCTTAGTAATAAAATAGGAATTGAAGAAAAGAAGTTAAATATGAGAGCACAACAAATATTTAGTGCCGTATATCAAAAAGGATTAAATGATTTTAATAATTTAACTACTATACCAGTTGAATTAAGAGAAAAATTAGAAAAAAATATTTCATTTTATGATTCTAAAATTGTTGAAACGCATAAGTCTACTGATGGTACACTTAAGTTTTTAGTAGAATTATACGATGGCAATAAAGTAGAGTGCGTTTATATTCCTGAAAAAACTCGTGGGACAATCTGTATATCATCTCAAGTTGGATGCAGTTTGACATGTACATTTTGCAGATCTGGAACTCAAAGATTAGTAAAAAATTTATCTCCTTCAGAAATTGTTAGTCAAATAATGCTAGTTAAAGATAAGCTAAGTGATTGGGGTGATCAAAAAATAGTTTCTAATATTGTCTTTATGGGACAAGGTGAGCCATTAATTAATATGAAAAATCTTAAAACAGCTATTCAAATCCTAAAAGATAAAAAAGGATTAAATTATGGTAATAAAAAAATTACTGTATCTACTTCTGGAATAGCTAATAAAATTTCTGAAGCTGCTAATGAAATAGGAACTTATCTGGCATTAAGTTTACATGCTCCCAACGATCAATTGAGAGAAGAAATAATGCCGATTAACAAAAAATTTAAAATAAAAGATTTAATTCAACAATTAAAATATTATACCTCTGTTGTCAAAGAGCCGATATTTTTAGAATATGTAATGTTAAAGGGTGTAAATGATACAGAAGATTGTGCTAAGCAGTTGGTTAAATTAATGGCTCAATTCCCTAGTAAAGTTAATCTCATTGAGTTTAATTCTTGGCCTGGTGTTAAATTTGAACCAACAGAGAGAAAAGATATAGAAAAATTTTCCAAATATATTCAAGATAAAGGTTATATGTCATTTATTAGAAGAAGTAGGGGCGATGATGTTTTAGCTGCATGTGGACAGTTAAGAACTGAAAGTAAAAAAAAAACAAAAACTAATTAATAAATTGAGTTTTAGCTAATATCGTATATTTTAAATACATGGAGTCGTTACTTATAGTTTTAATAACAGTCTTAATTGTCATGAATGCTGGAATGTTTTTCTTTTTAATAAAAAGAAAACCTGAAGTAAAAGAAGATAAAACTGAACAATTATTCAAAGATGAAATTAATTCTTTAAGAAATTCTTTTAGCCAATCGTTTGGATCTATGTCAAAAGATATAGCAAAAGACATGACAGGTGCTTTAACAAAAGTTGATGAAAAAGTAGGCGTATTTAACCGACAAGTTGGTGAACTTAATAAAAGCCAAGAGAATTTTAGTAGAATTTTAAGTGGTGTTAAAAGTTACGGTACTTTAGCAGAATTTGGGCTGGGCTCATTATTAAAGGATCTTTTACCAGCAACCCAATTTATTGAAAATGTCAAAATGAAACCTGAAGAAACATCGGAAACTGTGGAGTTTGCAATTAAATTACAAGATGTTTTATTACCTATTGATAGTCATTGGCCGGTAGAAAAATACAAAGCTATTGATGATGCTTACACAGCAAATGACAAAGAAGGTCAAGCGGAGGCAAGAAAAGATTTAGCAGCAGCATTTAGAAATAAAGCAAAAACTGTAAATTTAAAATACATTGCTCCTCCAAAAAGTACAGACTTTGCAATAGTATATGTGCCTACAGAAGGATTGTTTGCAGAATTGTCTTCTTATAGGGATCCTAAAACAAAAGAATTATTACTTCAAGAACTTAGGACTAAGTATAAAGTTACTATTTCAGGTCCCAATACTTTATCTGCCTTATTACAATCATACCACTTAGGATTTCAAACTTTGAAAGTACAACAACACGCTACCCAAATATACAGTGATTTACGTAATATTGGCTCCAGGTTTGAAAAGCATTTTGATGGCATTAAAGATCTGAGAAAAAAACTAGAGCAGGCAATGACAGCAACAGATGGCTTTGGAAGAGATGCAAGATCAATAATGAATACACTCGGTAATATTAAAAACCCTGAACAGATACAAGAAACTTTAGTAGAAAATCCAGAAAAAATTAAAATTCTTAAATAAATTTAATACATGTCAAATTTTGTCTTTTATGATTTCGAGACCAGTTCTTCCAACAAATATTGGGGTCAGATTATTCAAATTGGTGCAATTCTTACTAATGATAATCTTGAGGAATTAGACCGTTTTGATGTCAGATGTAGATTAAGTCCAGGAATAATTCCTGAAGCTATGGCATTAATTGTAAATAAATCTTCACCAACAATGCTAAAAACTTCAAATCTTTCTCACTACGAAATGATTAGACAATTTGTTGACACGCTTAAAAGATGGGGTAAGGCTACCTATGTAGGATTTAACAGTATAGAATTTGATGAAGAATTTTTAAGGTGTACACTTTTTCAAACTTTAGAGTATCCATATATTACTAGTACGAATGGCAATACAAGAGGAGACGTACTAAGTTTAGCTAGAGCAGCAAATCTTTATTATCCAGATACGTTAAAAAACTCTATTAATACAAAAGGTAATGCCGTTTACAAACTAGACCAAATGGCACCTCTAAATGGAATTGAACATGGTGATGCCGCACATTCTGCAATTGGAGATGTTATAGCAACAGTTGGTGTAGCAAAATTAATTGCAAAAAAAGCTCCTAATGTCTGGAAAGCTAGCATGCTAACAATGGATAAAAACCAGTCACTAGAACTTATAAGGCAAGAATTATTTTTTTGTACAAATGAATACTTTTATGGAAAAAGTAGACCATATGTTCAAACTTTTATTTGCCAGCATCCACAGTACCAATGGCCTTTATGCTTTGATTTAAAGCATGATCCCAGTCCTTATTTGGCAATGTCAATTCAAGAGTTAACTGCCGCAATGAAAAAACAACCAAAATTTATAAGGACGGTAAGACATAATAAACATCCAGTTATTATGAATCCTTCTTATGGAGATAAATTTGATGAATATAAAACGATTGGTACAACAAAATTACAAACTAGAGCTGAACTAATTAGAAAAAATAAAGAATTTGCAGAAAAAATAACTTCAATTAAGCGTTCTGAAGTTGAAGAAAAAGAACAGTCTAAATCCCAAGAGGATTTATACAATGAAGAAAGTATATATGCCAAGTTTACCACAACAGAGGATAATAAAATAATGCCAGAGTTTCATGCAGCCAATTGGGATAAAAAATTATTGGTCATTTCTAAATTCAAAGATGAAAGACTTCAATATTTTGGAAAAAAACTTCTGTATATGGAGAAACCTGAGATGTTAAGTAAGTTAGATTATAATACAATTCATAAAGATACAGCCAAGAAACTTTTAAGTACTAATAATGAAAAATGGAACACAATTCCAAGAACTTATTCAGAAATAGACACACTCAGAGCAAAGTTTGACAAAGAAGAACAGCCAGAAAAGTTAATTATATTAGATGAAATTAACGCGTACGTTGAAGAGTTAGAAAAAATTTATTCTTCTGTCTAGTTGACTTTGAAATAAAAATACTTAATTAAGACTCATGGCATTTAAAGATTCTTCAGACGAAAAATTTAAAGAACAAATAGGTAGCGAAAAATTATCTTTGATTCAGTTTTCAGCTTCTTGGTGTGGTCCATGCAAACAACTTAAACCAATTGTAGAAAAGATATCTAATGATTTAGTTGATAAAATAGATTGTTATTATCATGATATAGAAAGTCAACCCAATGAACCCACAAAATATTCAGTCAGGGGAGTGCCCACTATTCTTTTATTTAAAAATGAAAAACTTTTAGATACAAAAGTGGGAGCCACTAGCGAACAAGATTTACTAGAGTTTATAAAGCCGCATATATAAATTAATTTTTATTCAAAAAATTTCCACATAAATAAAGTGATCCAAAAATACATATAATTTTCTTTTCTTTTGATGAAATAATTTTTAATGCCTCTTCGAGACTATTTGAGATTTCAGTTTTATAATTATTTTTCTGTGCAATTTTTAATAATAATTTATTTGATATAGATGCACTTTCATTTTCAATCGGCACTGTTATAATTTTTTTAAATATTCCTTTAAATTGTTTTATAAACATATCGGGATCTTTATTTTTAGTCATTCCCCAGATGCCATAAATTGGTTTTTTTAAACTTTTTAGATAATTAGCTAGATTTTTTCCACTTGTTTCAGAGTGACAACCATCAATTAAAATTTTTTCATTTTTTTTTATTTTTTTAATTAATTTACCTTTTGTTATATATTCTATTCTAGCCTGAAATTTAATTTTAGGTATTGTCTTTACAATTATTTTTTTATCAATTTTTAAATCTAAAGCAATTTTAATTGCTAAGCATAAGTTTTCTAGCAGGCCCTTTGAATGAATATATTTTGTAACTAGTTTAATTTTTATTTTTTTATCTTGATAGAAAAAACTATTATTTGATTTATTTAATTTCCATGAATTTGAATATTGGATGATACTATTATTTTTTTTTAATAATTGTTTAATCTTTAATAAAACTATAGGTTTTTGCTTACCGATGTAAATTTCAGTGTGATTGCTTAAAAATCCAACTTTTTGATATATAACTTCATTTAAAGTTTTTTTTTTTAGAAAATTCAAATGTTGTTTATTTATATTTACTATTGCTTGAATTTTAGGAAAATCAAAAACATTTGTAGAGTCTTTAGCAAATAACGCCCCAGCTTCTATAAGATTATACTCATTATTTTTTTTAGATGCGTTCAAAATAAAAATAAGTGTAAGTACTTCAAAAATTGTTAAATTAATTTTTTGTTTTTCTATAGTTTTTATTGTTTTTTTAATTTCTGGATAACTAAGAAAACTTTTACCCATCCAAAAGCGTTCTCTTATATCTTTTAAACTGGGTGAAATATAAGTAGAAGCTTTCTGTTTATTGGCTTCAATAAAAAATTTTAAAGAAGTTAAAAGGGAATATTTTCCATCACTGCCAATGATATTTATAACATTCTTAAGTTTTTTTTCTGGATGATTTAGTTTTTTAAGTATTGATTTAATTCTTTTAAGGTCAAAATTAACTGATTTACTGAATAATTTATTTTTAGCTAGCTGATTGTAAAGATTGGTTGATTGTAACATTGGACGTCTCACTTTTAGCCTTAGCTTCCTCTTTTTTCAACAATACATTTAGCAACGTTCCAATTGTAGAATTTAAGTATTTTCTTTCAATTACTAGGTCAATTCCTCCATGATCTTTAACATATTCTGCGGTTTGGAATTCTTCAGGCAAAGTTTCTCTAACTGTATCTTGTATTACTCGTCTACCAGCAAATCCAATAGTCGCTTTTGGTTCAGCGATTAAAATATCACCAAGCATAGCCCAAGAAGCAGTTACACCTCCTGTGGTCGGGTCCGTTAAGACTACTATATAAGGTATATTTTTTTTCTTTAGTTCGTTTACCGCTAAAGCTGTTCTAGACATTTGCATTAATGCAATTGAACTTTCCATCATACGTTGACCTCCTGAGCAACTAAAAAAAATGAAAGGTATATTTTTTTCTATAGAGTGTTGTACTCCAGCAATAAAAGCCTCACCAGATGCTGCGCCAAAAGATCCTCCAATAAATCTAAAATCTTGAGCACCAACTACTACATTTTGTCCATTAACTTTACCTAATGCCACAGAAACAGCATCATCTTGTTTGGTAATTTTTCTTGCTGAACTTAGTCTATCTGTATATTTTTTATTATCTTGGAAATTTAGAGGATCATCTTTAGGAAGAGGATATTCTAAAAGTTCATATTCTTTTTTATCAAAAAAAATATCAAATCTTTCTTTGCAAGATAATTTATGGTGTGCTCCACACTTAGGACAGCAATTTAAATTAGACTCAAGATCTTCTTTGTATATTAAGTTTTTACACTTGCATGTGGTCCATAAATTTTCCTCTATTTTAGATGATTTTTTTTCAAAAAGAGATTTAATTTTTGGTTTAATAAATTTTGTTATCCAGTTCATAGAATTTTAATTTTTAAATTATATACTAAATTATTCAACATTGTGACAGGATTTTGTCCTTTTTTTATAGAATCTGCAATAGTTTTACAAAGTTGGCTGCCAACAACCAAGCCGTCGGCTAATTTAAGTGAAGAAATAGTCTTATTTGTAATCCCAAAACCTATCACTAGATTTTTATTTTTGGTAAATCTTTTTATTCTTTTATAGTTTTGCATAATTTTTTTTGGTGAAATTTTTAACTTCCCACCAGTTGTAGATAACATGCTAATATAATAGATCATTTCATGTGAATCTTTAATAATTTTTTTCATTCTTTCTTTAGAAGTTGTAGGTGCTAAAAGTTGAATAAAACTAATAGATTTTTTCCTGCATTTGATTGAAAATTTTTTATTCTCTGGCCATGGCAAATCAACTATAATTAAACCATCTACTCCTGATAATCTACATTCTTTTAAAAAGCGATCTTCTCCAATTTGATAAATAATATTATAGTAACCCATCAAGATGAGAGGTTTAAATAAATTATTTTTTTTAAACTTTTTAACAATTTGAAAAACATCTTTTAATTTAGTGCCATTTTTTAAAGCTCTATAAGAACTACCTTGAATTTGACCACCATCTGCAATGGGTGTGTTGTGAGGAAAACCTAATTCTAAAATATCTGCATTATTTGCAATTGAATTCAGTATTTTCAATGAATTTGTTTTAGTATTGTCACCGGCAACAGTGTAGGTGATAAGAGCAGGGCGCTTTTCTTTTTTACATTTATTAAAAGCTAAACTTATTTTTGATTTCATCTTATATAAGTTCCTAATCTTTCTTTTATAATATCTTTATCTTTCAATGAGTCACCACAGCTATTTACAATAATAACTTCAGAAGATTTTAATTTTGGAGCAATTCTAATAGCTTCAGCAAATGCATGAGATGGTTCTAGAGATGGAGAAATATTTTCTAATTTAGAAACTAATTCATAAGCTTTTAATGCATTTTCATCACTTACAGAGGTGTATTTTGCTCTTTTAGTATCTTTTAAAAAACAATGTAATGGTGAGATGCCAGGATAATCTAGTCCTGCTGAAATAGATTCGGTAGACCCTATTTGACCTTCTTTATCTTGAACAACGTATTGAGCTGCACCATGTAAAATTCCTATTTTAGCTCCATTTGATAAAGGAGCAGCGTGCAATTTACTATTTTTTGGTCCACCTGCTTCAACACCGATAAATTCTGCACTAGTGTCCATAAATTCATTCCAGAATCCCATAGCAGAACTCCCCCCGCCTACACAATTTAATAATTTTAATTGTCTTGGAATTTTTCCAAATTCCTCTTCAATTTGTTTATATAACTCTCTTGAAATCTGTGCAGTGCTCCAAGCACATATCTTGATAAAAATATTTGGACCTACCGTTGAACCAACACACATATGAGTCGTATCACAATTAGAAACCCAATATCTCATACACTCACTGACAGCATCTACTAGTGTTTGACTTCCAGTTGTTACAGGAATAATTTCTGCTCCATTTTTTTTTATAGCTTCAACATTTGGTCGTTGCCTTTTGATATCTTTAGTTCCCATAAAAATTTTACATTTGAGACCAAATTTCTTGGCTGCCATGGAAAGCATTTTTCCTGCGTATCCAGCACCTGTATCACCAACTATAAATTTTTTACCTGCTCTCTTTGCTATAAGACAATGAACCGTTGCATTATATATTTTATGTGCACCACCATTTGCTTCCGATACTACCTTTGCATATATTTGAGCTCCACCTAAATGATCAGTCAAATTCTCTAATTTTATGAAAGGTGTAGGCGCGCCTACATAATTTTTAAAATAATAATCTCTTTGATTAATAAATTTATTTTCTTTTCTAAGCTTTCCGAATAATTTTGTAAGTTCATTTATAGGTTTTTTAAGAGTTTCAGGTATAAAATTTCCACCAAATTTTCCACCATACATGTATTTCTTATCATGTTGGTCAATTAGAGGAACTTTTTTTTTAATTTTCATTATTTACATTTTTGATTTTGGTTATAAATTTTATAATTTTATTTATATCTTTTACTTTATTTGTCTCCAAAGCTCCAGATACATCAATAATGTCAGCTAAACCTATCAAATCATCTATTTTATTAAAAGAGATATTTCCAGCTATCATTTTTTCAACTTTAATTGAAATAGATTTAATCCAATTATAGTCCCAAGTAAGACTTTCCTCATAACCAGCGCTATCCCAAAGAATAATATCTGACTCATCTTCAATTTCCTTATATCTATCTATATCATTTTTATTCTTTACTTGAATTGAGGTAATAATATTTTTATTAAACTTATTTTTTATCTTTTTCAAATCTTCATTGGTATAGTTTCCATAAAGTTGAAAGTAATCAAAATTTAATTTTGAAAAATTTTTAAGCTCTTCTTCAGTAGGTTTAACAAGAACACCTACAAATTTTGAATTCATCTTATCTATATTGGTTAAATCTCTAGCTTTATCTTGAGAGATAAAACGGTGACTTTTAGGATAATTTAAAATAAAACCACAATAATTAACATTGTTGTTAACGCAAGTTTCAACTTCTATAGGTTTTGAAAGACCACATATTTTTAACTTCATTAATTTAATTTAATGATTCAATTAGTTTTTTTATTTTATTTTTTATATTACCTTTTGTAATGCTTCTTCCCATAACAATAGATGTAGCACCATTTTTAAAGGCGTCTTTAGGAGTCATAACTCTTTTTTGATCACCAGCACTATCTCCTTTAAGCCTTATACCAGGAGTTATGATTTCCATACGATTGCAAATTTTTTTTACTAATTTTGCCTCAAAACCTGAACAGACGATGCCAGCTAATCCGGCTGTTCTAGCAAGTCTTGCTTGTTTTTTAACAAGTTCATTAATATTTTTTGTATGCCCAATTTTTTTTATAGAGTTGTTTGAAAAACTTGTAAGTACGGTAACACCTAAAATTTTTATTTTTTTATTAATTTTCTTTGAAGCTCTTTTAATTGATTTAAGCATCTCTAATCCACCATTTACGTGAACAGTAACATACGAAATATTTTTTAAGTCTTTTAAAGAAAGAATTGCCGATGCACAAGTATTTGGGATATCATTTAATTTTAGATCAAGGAAAATTTCATGATTTTTTAATTTAGAAATATAGTTTCGACCTTTAGGAGTTAAAAAAAATTCTAAGCCAATTTTGTAACCTATCTTTAATTTATTAGTTTTTGATTGGTTTATAATATTTTTAATCTCATTAGGGTTTTTAGTATCACAAGCTATAAATATTTTGTGTTTTTTCATTGATTTAAAAATTGTTTAAATTTTTTACTAGCTCTAAATCTTATCTTATTTCTTTTAGGAACATAAATCATCTCCCCAGTTTTTGGATTTCTTGCTGAATATTTTTCTTTTATTTCTTTTACAAAAAAAGTTCCAAAAGATCTTAATTCTACAGATTTTTTTTCTGTAAGGGCATTTTCGATCGTTTGAAAGAAAGTGTCAATGATAGTTTCTATTTGAGCGATATTAAGTTTTGGATGTTTGATTTTTAAAAATTTTATTATCGCAGGTCGTGACAATTACTTTTCTTCTTTTTTCTTTTTTTTGCTTCCAATAGCTTTCTCAAATATTCCTTTTAAGGTTGCTCCTGATTTAGTGGCTCCTTCACCAAATTTTGCAATAAGAGATTTTTCTTCATCTATTTGAGCAGCTTTAACACTTAATTTTATCTTTCTAGTTTTTAAATCTAGCTCTGTAATTTTGGAGTCTAGTGCATTTCCAGGAGAAAATACCTCTGGCCTAGCATTAGCAGACTCTTTCGCTAAATCAGCTTTCCTAATAGTTACAATAAGTTTTTTTTCTTTATCAATAGAAACCTTTACACCTGTTTTTAATACCTCATGAATTCTTGTAGTGATTATATCGCCCGCTTTCTTATTATTTTCTTTAAACCAGTCTAATGGATCTTTATCTAAAGCTCTTTTGGAAAATCTAATTTTATCGTCTTTTATTTCTATGATTTTAACATTTACAATGTCATTCTTTTTATATTTTTTTAGATTTTCAATATTTTCTTCATAAGAAATCTCTTTATAATGCAACATACCTGTTAACGGAAAGTCTGTTAACTCTCCAAATATTGCTTTGTCAGTAACAGTATTAACTTTAATTTTTACTTCTTTTCCAATCTGATCTTTTATTTGATCCCAAGGATTGCTCAGTATTGATTTGTAAGATAGTGAAATTCTTTTAGTGTCTTTTTCAATATTAACAATTTTAAATTTAATTTTTTGAGATACGGACAGCACTTTACTAGGTTTAATGTTTCTATTTGTCCAATCTAATTCAGAGTTATGTATTAAACCTTCAATCCCATCTTCAATTCTCACAAAACAACCATAGTCCATAATTTTAGTAACGATACCCTCATATACTTCACCAACTTTGTATTTTTTTTCTATGTTTGCGTAAGGATCCTCTGTTAATGCTTTAACAGACGCAGATACACGATTAGTCTTAGGATCAATTTTAGTAATTTTAACTTTTAATTTTTGTCCAATTGTTACTAAATCAGATGGTTTTTTTACTCTACCATGACTTAAGTCTGAAACATGGAGAAGAGCATCAATACCATTAATATCTAAAAATATACCCCAGTCAGTCGTAGCTTTCACAATAGCATCTTCTACAATGTCGCCTTCTTTTATATTTTTTAATGCTTCAGTAATTTCTGCATTTTTACTTTTTTCCAAAACAGCTCTACGAGACACACATACGTTCCCACGATTTTTATCAATTCTAGTTGCAATAACTTTTACTGGGGTATTCATAAGATGATCAACTTTCTTAAGAGGTCTTACGTCAATTTGTGATGAAGGCATAAAACAAGCTAAATTTTCGACTGTAGCTATAAAACCGCCTTTAACTTTACCAGTTATGTAAGCGGTTAATTCTTCTTGAGTTTCAAAAACTTTTTCCATTTTTTTCCAAGCTTTCATTTTTCTCGCTTTATCTCTTGAAATAACTATTTCGCCTTTAAAGCTTTCAATTCTTTCTAAATAAACATCTATTGATGAACCGACTTTTAGTTTTGTTAATTCATCATCATTCTTAAATTCTTCAATGGGAATCATGCCCTCCATTTTAGCTTTACAATCAACTACTATGAAATTCTTTGTGATTTCAGACACAGTAGCTTTTATAATTTGATTTTCTTTAAGTTTTCTATCTTTAAAGTCTTGATCTAATAGATTTTGAAATTCTTTATGAATTGGACTTGTGTTTTTTAGCTCTTCAGTTGCCATAGTTTTCTAACAAAAATTTTTCAACAGTTTGTGACATTTTTCTCACCATCGCTTTTTTATCTAATTTTCCGGTGTCGATTTCTACCGAATTTCGATGTTTAAGTAAAGGGGAGTGTTTTCTGGTCGTATCTAATATATTTCTAATTCTAAGCGCTTTTTTTACCTCTTTTAGTTTAATTGATCGATCAAATTTTTTAAGCTCAGCGTATCGTCTCTTCGCTGCAATCGATAAATTACATCTAAAATAAAATTTTACGTCTGAGAAAGGAAGGATT
>VMHT01019203.1_pt1 | contig 13394 bp, 20 predicted proteins | sample 4693611 | NCBI WGS metagenome assembly VMHT01 (sample SAMN12280063, study PRJNA550983) | marine metagenome | isolation source: seawater sampled from same location over 5 years 0.02-0.2 micron viral filtrate | place: USA: collected off the coast of southern California halfway between the port... ... | reverse complement strand
TTTAGAAAAAGTTTGTCTAGCGTTTTGTGTATCTTGTACTTCTAGTTTAAATACATCCACCTCTAGCTCTTTCATCTTAACTTCAAAATCAGCTTCAGCTTTTTTTAACTCAAGCATCTGTTCAGGTGTTGCATTATTTAAAGCTTTTTGTATTTCTTTAGGTTCGTTCTTACAACCCAATACATCTGCAATCATGTTTGCAGCCATACCGCCCATAGGGCCTCCTAGTGCTGTACCCAAGGTTGGTGCTACTGATCCAACTAAATTTTTAAGTAGTGCTTTCATATATCCTCCAAAGTAAATATTTTTAAAGGTTTACTAATACCTTTAACTTCTATTGGTTTTAATGATTTTAGCTCAAAACCACAATTTTTTGCAGTTTCCTCTGCAATTATTAAATCTTTGCCTACAGTTTTACAACTAGATTCGCATCTAGCAGCTATATTTACAGCAGATCCAATAGCCGTATAATCAAATCTAGTAGAAGACCCACAGTTACCAATTACAGCTTCACCAGTATTAACTCCTACACCTATTTCAACTCCAACATCAGAAGATCTAAAGTTATCTTGTATTTCTTTAGCGCACATAACAGCAGCTTGCTCATGATTATCTAAATCAAGAGGAGCATTAAATATAGCCATCATGGCGTCGCCAATATATTTATCAACCATACCTCCATACTTTTTAACCGCATCTGATTGAATTGTAAGAGCTTTGTTCATAATTTGAGTTACTTGTTCAGGTTCCATACTTTCACTCATAGCAGTAAACCCACGAACATCAGTAAATAAAAAAGTACATCTTTTCTTTTCACCACCTAACTTTAGTAGACTAGGATTAGATTGCAAAGCCTTCACTTGTCTAGGATCTAAGTAATGCTCAAATTGTTTTTTAATCTGTTGTCTTAATTTGTATTGCTCTCTGAATCTTATGTAAAAAGCAACACTTGCAGTAGTAAACTGAGATATTAAACCCCAAGTGACATCAATCAATACTCCCTTTTGTATTGTATAAACGCCAAAGAAGGCCGTAGACGCAAAAACTACACCAAAGAATGATATACCAGCGGTTATACCAAAAACATTCAGAGCAAGCCAAACAAACACTACAGAAAACAAAAAAATTAATATTTCTAAAGCAAGTGCATAATCAGGTATGTAAGGGCTATCTTGTATCAATATGCTTTCTGCTAATGCTGCTTGTATTTTGTGCGGTTCTAACAAACCTGCGGGTGTGGCAATTTGAGGCATAATCCCTTTTGCTGTAAACCCTACAAAAACAAATTTATTTTCTACATCCATTTCAGCAAGATTAGTTTGTGGTGTGTTAACCCAACTTACCCATTTACGACCTAATGAATCTACTGGTACTGAAGGCAACCCTTTTACCCTTACTTCTTCTAGACCATTATCATTTGTTTTTATAATGTAAGTATCAGCTCCAGTTAAAATTTTTAAAACTTCTGTACCGTATGTTGATACCCAACCGTCAGGTGTACGCATTAAAAGAGGTAGTCTACGAACCAAATTATCTACATCTGTCCTGGCTACTGCTAAACCCTGACTGGCGTTGGCTTTTAAAATATCTATATTTTGTATTACACCTTCAGACATAATGCCTCCGCTTTCTGGTCCCAGAATGACTGTCCCAGAGGTAGGCGGGTAATCACCCTTTCCCTCAAACATAGCAATAACACTTGGAGAAAAACTTAAAGCTTCTGTAAATTCAAAATCACCACCAAATCTGTCTGGTTGCGGAAAGGCTATAACCCACCCTACACCTAACGCACCTTTTCTTAATAAATTAATGTGTATTTGAGCTAATGTTTGCCTAGACAAAGGATAGCCCCCTTCATTAGTAATATCACTCTCATTTATATTAAGAATTACAAAATTACCTGAAGATTGTTTATCTGTTACCAGCGAATCAAAAGTTTTCAACTTTAATATTTCATAAGCCGTAGGTTGAAAATAATAAGTTGCACCAAGTAATATAAATAAACTTACAAATATTATTGTTTTTTTCATCCTGATCCTTGTTTAATTTTTATTGTAGTTGAAGATCCACCATTTATTTTAACCGTATTAGTTACTCCATCTTGTATAAGTATAATCGTATAACTATCAGATCCATCTAAATCTAATTTAGCACTTTGACTAACGGTTCTTGTTAGACTTATGTTCTGACCGGATATGATTGTAGTTATCTGAGTATCTTTATCTTGTCCTATTTCTGTACCAACAATACGTATACCAACACCACCTTGCTTCAAAGAGTCTTCTTCTTTTGTTATAGCTAGTGCATCAAGAACATTAAGTAAATCTTCAAAAAAATTAACATCTAAATAATTTACATCTAATTCTGTAAACTCTAATTCTTCTTCTGCATCTAAAAAATCTTCGTTAAGAAAGTCTATATCAAGATCATTAAAGTCTAAGTAATCTGCGGAAGTTTGCGTTTGTGTTTGCTCCAAAGATTCTTGTGTTTGTTCAGGAGGATTAACAATAAGCATGTTGTCTATTAGATCTAATGTAATATCTAACTCTACGGGTGCTGTAGGATTATTTTCAAAAACAGATACCGTAGTGGCTTGATAGGGTTTGTTTAGTGTCACACTACCCATACCAGTAGAAACTATTATTTCTCCACTAGATATACCGTTTTCATCTGGCAATAGTATTACAAGAGATCTACCTAACTCATCTACCGTACAAGTAAAGTCTGTACCTCTGATAGCTATATCTGCGGTAGGAGTTCGTATGGATATATTGCTTTTGTTATTAAATTTACCTGTAATAAATCTTGCTGTACCGCTAGCAAACTTGAGCGCCATCTTTGATTTAGATGGATCAGGATCGTAGATGTATTCGTCTATAACCAGTTTGGAATGTTCGGTTAGTTTTACTGTAGAGCTATCTTCAAAGGTTATGGCAACTCTGCCCGCTTCTGTACGAACATCATCCATTTGTTGGATATCAAATTGTAATTCAGCCCCGTAAGTTTTGTCTCTGAGGATTTGTGCGTTGCCCCTAACTTCAGATATAGAACCTATATCAACAGACGAATGAAGTTGTTGCGTCTGACTGAGTAACGCAAACAGTACCATTAGAGCCAGCAGATGTAATTTTAAGCCAGTCATTATCAGATGTAGACTCCTGATCTATATTAAATGTTCTTGATGCTCCTGTATGATCTAGGTAGAAATATCCACCAGCATAACCATCTCCATCATAGGTAACGGTATTATCATTACCATCAATATCCATATAGTTAGTTGCGCCATCTACATCTATAGATGATGTTATTGTGTTTCCTGAACCTTGTACGATCCAATCTAAATCTAAATTAGCTGCTAGTGCAGTCATAGCATGATTCAAAGTCATAGTGTTCGTACTACCCGTAACCTGGACATTCACGTTAGAGCCATCAGCTCCGGTTGCATTTGTTTCGTCTGTAGACATATTAAAAGTGTTGGTATCACCAATAAATGAAAAGTAGCCTGTATAAGTATCGGCCCATATATCGCCAAGAAATTTATTTGTATTACCTTTTTGCAATATATCTAAGGTCATAGTTGCACCATCTAGATCTAATGGTGTCATATTAGAAGGTCCTGCCGCAGCATCCGATCCCCCAATAATGTTACCACTACCACCAACTTGTTCTATATCTAAGTTAGACGTTGCACCTGATTGCGTTATATATACCTCGTTGTCTGCTGTCACCACATTCAAAGATATAAGTAAAAACAATAAGCTAATTACCGTTCTTTTTCTTCCAATAGCCTTGTTCATATCCTTCCTCTATTGTTTGTAAGACAGCTGTCTCGATAGCCATCTGTAAAGCAATATTTATAGACTCATTCTCTACCATACCGCTCTCAATTTCAACTAATTCGGTATTATTTGAATAAAATTTGAACACATCAGAAGAGACAGCAGCACTTAATATTGACTTAGAAACTAGCACTTCTAATAGTATTTTCCCTGTACTAACAGATACGGTACGCAAAGAAATTGTTACAGAATCTTGTCTATACTCTTTGGAGGCTCCAATACCTAAATATCTAGCACCAGCACCACCTGATTTTATATTAGTTTCATACCCTATTACACCCCCCTCCATAATAAGACCAGCAAAAAGCAACGGTTTAACTTTTTGTTTTTCATCAAATGATTCTCTAGTTGTACGTATTAACTGCCTTTCTTTTGTTAAATTATCTAAACCTTTTCTTTCTACTACATCAAATACATTTGAATGTTTTAAGGCCCTAATTAGGTATGCATCAGGAGATTGTGTTATTGCCGTACTAAAACTAGCGTACTGACTATTAGATCTACGTTGACCTGTATCGTCTTTAAAAGATTTACCATATACAGCTACTACAGGTTTTTTTTCTGGTTTTGGTAATTCTGATAATTTTGTGAGCAAACTACCAACTTGAGCTAATTCAATAGATCTAACTGGTGGTATGCCGTTATCTAGAGGCGGTATAATTAAAGAACAACTAGAAAGTAAAAGAACCGAGAGGTACAGTAATTTCTGTTGTATTGCCTTCTTCATCTGTAATTATTAGTGTTACTTTGTCGTCCTCTACTCTATATTCTATAGTGTTACCTTCTAATTCCAGAGTACCAAAATCAGATGCAGTTTCACCAAACAAGCTATCAACTAACTGTCTGCTAAGTTGTGCATATATTCTACTCTCTAAGTTACGTATAAACCTAGCTAACGTAGTGTTCTCGGCCTCTCTTTCTAAGTCCTCTGTATATGCTTTGATTTCTTCTCGTATAGATTCTTTTCTATTAAACTCTTGGTTTTCTATAGTTAAGTAATGACTTGATGTGCCAACACCTGAGAAGCTAGGGTTTTTAAACTTGTGAGTCATCTCATCTGCTTGTACTGATAAAACAACAAACATAATAATTATCATGCAAGATATTAATAATATTTCATCAGGTCTTTTAGGGGCCATTAGTCTTTTCTCTGATCGTCTCTGTCAGCTTTTGCAATTTTATTGCTATCTATTAACTGAGGTACACCTAGTATGGTTTTGATTAATGTATCTTGTCTAATTATCTCGTTATCAAGAGATCTGACTCTATCTATAAGTGCAACTAGGATCCCGTGTTGTGAATCTAACTTTGTACCTAGTCTTTGTTCCATCTGTTCTATTTGATCTGCAACCTTATCATCTAAAACATCTAACTTTGTTTCCATACCGTCAATAATACGGTTAATTAGTTTCCAAATAAAGAATCCCAACCCTAACGCAGCAGCTATTGGAAAGCCTACTTCGTTAATAAATTGAACTGCTTGGTCCATTAATCTACCGGAGTATGTAGACCTTTTTCAATAAGAATGTCCCTGTTATGCATGTGTTCAGCTTCTACGTCATCTTTTGATTGACCATGATAGGCTACCGCCAGGTGGCATTTAATCATCATTTGATTAATGTTTTTATTGTCAACGACAACATCACCTAAGACTCTGCCGTATTTTCCTTTAGAATCCTTAAGCTTTGTTTGTATGACTACTTTTTTTCCGTCCTCAATAGCTTCTTTTAAGAAAGCCCCAGCCATTTTTCCTCTAGCCTTTTCATCTTTATTACGAGTACGTGACTCGGGAGTATCAATACCATATAAGCGAACACGACACTTATGAAGAATATCAAAGCCAAGATCCAAAACAACATCAACGGTATCTCCATCAACAACTCTTTCCACTTTACAAGAATATTCATACATTAGATGTACCTAGTAGCTATAATACATGTAATAAGAACTGGATAGATACCCCATATAAGAGCTTCTAGTCTTTTAAATTTAGCAGATCCTTCATCAAGTCTTTTTTCAATATACTCAAACCTAATAGCAGATTCTCTTTCGTATACTTTTAAAGATGTTATGTCAGAATCTTCTGTAGTCATTTATCGTCTTTTACTCTTTTGGTTGTGTAAGCTTCATTAACATCAGGTGTTGATTCATCATCACCAACAAACTTCCCATCTTCATCTCTAGCTCTAACTTGAACTCTTTTAGTGCCAGTAACTTTATCTACTAATTTACCCCACCACTTCATTACTTATCCTTGGCCTTGCCAATATTTAAAGCTAAAAAATCTATTAGCTTATACAATTTTGCTAACCATTTATCTCCTTGAGGAGTTGGTGTAACCGCAGCTAAAAGTGAAGCTATAGCTATGATAGCCGTTACCCACATAAATAAATTAATCCACATCATTACTTTTCTCCTATCTTTTTAGTAATTGATTCAACTTGGGTTTCTTCTTGTTGGGCAGCTTCTGCCATTTTTTTAATCTGTTCCATAGTTTGTTTGCGTAAAGCAGCTATGGCTTCTATTTCAGAACCTTTCCAAGCACCCCTTTCTGTTGCTACGTCTAATATTTGTAGCACGTTTACAAAATATTGTTGTTCCATAATTTATCCTAATTTTTTACTTACTATTGATGGAGAAACTTGTTCTCCTATTATGTTGTCTATATTTTCTTTATAAGCTGTAATCTTATTCTCACCTAAAGCAGCCTCTACCCAACCTTGTACTTTTGAAGTGTCAAGACTAGACCAATTTGTAAAATTAGATAAATCAGATGTGTCTAAACTTACTAATCCATAAACTGAAGCTGTTATTGGATTTCCAAGAGAATCGTTATTAGCATCATCTGCTCCAGTTAGTCTCCAATGAACCCCATTTACTACATTTGATTTACCGCTTTTTGTTGGATAAACATCACATTCAGAAATTTCCCAAGTATAATTTATTGCCATAATTTTATCCTTCTAAAGTTGTTATTCTAGCTTCTAATTCTTGGACAGCTTTTATTAAGTAAGGTGTTAGCAACCCATAATCTATTGCCCAAGGTGTAGTGAAACCTTGTGAATTTTTATCATTACTACCAACTGTTACTACATTTGGTATATGCTCGTGTAATTCTTGTGCTATTAATCCTAGATCATGCCTACCATTAGTTTTCCAATCAAACTCTCTTACTTGCAGATTTTTTATAATATTTAATTGACTAGAAGCATCTGCAATATTTTCTTTTAAGTTTCTATCTGAACTGGTGTTATATCGTACGGCTGCACCTAAAGCGGTAATAGAACCTATAGTATCGCTTTGTCTTTGGAACTCCATAAACTTAGAACCATCACCAACATCTGCATCACCACTAAACTGAAATTGTGCTAAAGGTGCTACAGAAGATGTGATTGTTCCTCCAGAATTATTAACATATAAACCTGACTCTCCAGAAACGAGTTGTAAAATACTGACAGACCTATTACCTGTAGAGGTTGTGCCAATCGCCACCATGCCTCCCCCTTTTATCACCATCCTTTCGGCTGGAGCAGAACTATTATCTGAAGTAGTAAGAAACTGTAAGTCTCTACCGCTGTTAAATTTATAATTACCTTGTATTCTAGCATTTGCTCCATTGGCACTTGAACCATTAAAACAAATACCGCCCATCACACCATTTGCTTGGCTAATCGGTCCATTTCTACTAACTGAAAGAAACTGTCCGCCATCATCAGTAGCAGAGCCAGCAGAAGCCGTGCCTATAAAATGTGCTAAAGTTTTGTTGTCAGAAGTAGTAGTATTGTTTAAATCTATTAAAAAAGATGGACTTGTATTTCCTATGCCTACAGCACCCGCTGTTGAAATTGTTACATCAGCATCGTCTGAACCTGTACCGCAAGCAAAACCAAGACCATTATTATCACCATGAATAGAAAAATCTGGTCTAGTTCCATTACCTGTACCAAAACCTAAGTAAAAATTATCAGCAAACTGCATACCATTACCAGTAGAAAAAGTAGGAGTAGCCATACCGATACCAATATCGTCTGAACCAGCATTTACTACAAAAAGGTTAGCCTGACCATTGCCTTCAACTCTAAAGTCTACGTCTTGTGATTCATCATTAAATACTGTTTCACCCGCATCAAAAAGTAATCTTTGTCTTGAAGTTCCAGCGTTCATTACTTTAAATGATAAATAACCATCTTCTGTGCCGTCTGAGGCATCTAATATTTGTGTGAAAATTTGTGAATAAACAACATCCTGTGAATTATCGTTTCTTCCTTCAAAATCTATAGCTCCAACAAGGTCATTATCTGCTGGTGAACCAGAATTTCTATACATCCTAAGATTAGGTCCAACACTTGCATCTGCATCAGTAGTTGTAAGGGTTAAATTGTCGGTGTTATCTGCTAATGTAATTGTCGCTCCAGCAGAAGAAGTTATAGCACCATCTACTTGTAACGTAGAAGCCATATCAACCGCACCATCAATATCTACTATGTCTAGGTTAGATGTACCATCTACGTCAATACCTCCAGCTAAGTCTATGTCACCAGCTAAAGTGACTGTTCCTGTAACCCCTAAAGTACCGCCTACAGTCATATCATCTGTAACTGTTAGATCGTCTTGTACTTTTAGGTCTACTACAGAAAGACTGGCAAAAGCATCAACTACCGCAGCTCCTGAACCAGCTCCATCTAGGTAAACTGCTTTGGTATCTCCTGGAGGTATCGTTATATTAGCTCCAGAGCCTTGTGAAATAATAATATTTTGAGAACCACTTGTTCCGTTCTCAATAAATTGCATTCTGTTGATTGTGTTAGGTGCAATAGTAATTGTACAAGCTGAATCTAATGTGCCTGTGTACTTAACATACATAGCCCTTACTGGGTCTGTAGCTCCGTCTGCTATTGTAGATGTATGCGTATCTGCGTTGGTAGTGATTGCTTCTGTACCAAAGCCTAAAGCTTCGCCAATCAACTCTAAATTTGTATTTGTTGAAGTTCCCCAAGTTCCTGACTCGTCACCTGTGGCGATTTCTTTAAGTCTTAAATCATTTACATAAGTAGCCATTTATATCTCCGTTCATTTGATTATATTACCTTTCTTCTGCATAGTTAAGCAACATCTTCCCAGTTAGGTGTTTGCGTGTTATTTACACTACTAAATCCAGAAGATTGTGTGTCTGTAATATCACTATAATTAGGTGTTTGTGAGTCATCTACTAAACTATAAACAAATGGATTGCCTACTTCTCCTGTTGCAAAAACACCCGTTAAAGAAACTATAGCTTTAGCTACAGTAGCAGGAAATCCTACAGATCCTGTTGCAGAGACACCATCTACTGTAAATATTTCATTATGGTGTACTGTTACAGAACCTACAGATCCTGTCGCGCTAACGCCAGAAACAGACACATTTGCCTCACCATCTACATCAACTGATACAGATCCTAAAGTACCTACAGCGGTTGGCAGAGTAGCTACCGCTTGACCGTTAACTCCTACGCCTGATATAGCTCCAGTAGCTGATTGTCCAGTAGGCGTTACATTAGCCTCTGCATCAATAGAAGGTGTTCCTAAAGCACTTGTAGAAGATTGCCCAGATGGTGTGACGTTAGCTTCAGCATCTACTGTGACAGATCCTAATGCGCTAGTGCCTGACTGTCCTGTAAGAGCTATATTGGCTTCACAATCAAAAGTAGGTGTACCTACTGCTCCAGTACCTGCTTGTGAACTAGGTGTTGCATTTGCTTTTGCAACAACGGTTAAAGAACCAACCGCGCTTGTCGCAGCAAGTCCTGTAAGAGTAACAGGATTAGGCTCACCCCACGTATTAGAACCCCAGGTTCCACGACCCCAGCCTGTTATATTAGCCATAGGCTATTTAAGCGATTCTTATAATCGCTGTAGATGCCGCAGCTGCTGGAAATACAATTGTAAAGTCTCCAGCGGTTGAAGTCTTATCGCCACCAAAGTCAATTGTAGCTACTGATTTGTCACTATTAGTGTCGTTATAAATCAAACAACCTCTTGCTGTTACTGTTGCTGTTCCAAATGTTAAGTCAGCAAAATCAGTAAATCCTGTGGTACCGCCGCTTGTTGGTGCAACTTTAGTTAAAGCAGCTCCGCCTGCTGTATAGTTAGTGCCGCTTACTTCTTGTGAAGTTGAATAGGCAGTTGTAGTTGCCCCCATAGTGGCAGAACTTGTAAATAGAGCAAGTTTAAAAGCATTACCATTAGTAGCAAAGTTATGTGTTGCCGTTAACAGTTCTTTTTTAAAACTTGTAGTTAATGTAGATGTAATTGCCATATTTATACCCTTTTTATAATTTTAGCAATATCTTCTTCTCCAGACTTCATAAGCTCTTGAATTAAACTTGCTTTATAAGATTTTATAGCATTATTCAAGTAAATCAAACACACTCTATAAATTAAATCTCTATACGCTCTGGCCTGTTCTTTTATATGCGGCTCGCTATCATCAGAATATCCACATATTTTGTCAGTCAATTGTTCTGCCCAAAACTCAGGAGGGTGTCCTCCATAATTAGTAGTGGCAACTTCTACCAAGCCTAGCTCTGGTAAACCTTCTGGTGTTATCTTGTCTACCATTTATTAGGCTCTATTAAATCAAGATGACCATCATTTCTATCAATTAAAGTAGGTTTTTGATATTTTTTAGTTATTTCTAATTTGCTAACTTTAGATACTTGCAACGTATTTTCACCTTGTATAACAACTAAAGGATCTGCAAGTCTATGATAACCGTATAATTTTTGCTCTGCTGGAACGTCTGTATCTAATAATCCAGAAGTATGTGCAACTTCAACTTGCATACCGGCAGATATACATTTACTTAGCCAAAACTCTACACATCCTCTACCTGCCTCTGCAAAATGCAAATTACCTTGGTAGCTAAAATCTACTCCAAATAATTTAATATTTGATACCTCATTCCAGTACGCAAAGGCAATTGCATAAGCAACCGTATTGTTTAAATAATAACAATTAGCATCCTCTACTACTTCTTCAATTGGATATTCAACTAAACCAGGACAACGATCATCTAACTCACAAGTATATATTGGGCCTTGGTGTTCTTTTAAAAGTTTAATCATACTATCGGTTTGTCCGCCAGCATCATCAGTATCTAAAAATCTAGATGGTGGATCCATCATAAAAACTCTATCGTGATAAATAACAGAAGCTACTGCATTTATACTCCACACCTCATCAAAGTGTACCCCATGAGATTTTGCTAAGTTGTAATCAAACCAACTTTTTCCCATACCCACAATAGCAATAGTCTTGCCTTTAAGACTTTTAATTTTTTCCATTTACTCTCCTTATTTACGTAGCAGAAGATCTAAGAGAATCGTAACGATATTCATCTCTTCTTCCTCTTGCTTCTGCTTGATTCTTTAATCTTAAAACTTCTAAATTAAATCTTTGTTCATAAAGTTGCATTAAATCTGCATCACCTTTCATAAACGTATATGCCTCTACTAAAGCACCATAAAGTAAACCATTCCTAGCGTTATTGGATAACCAAGTTCCTGTAGTGTCTACAGTTAGACTGTTTGGTTTATATAAGTAATGTAATTCAACTGAATAATCTGCATCTGGAACTGGAGATACAATCAGAGTAGATCCATTATTTGATGCTGTTGATAGTTCTTTATCAAAATCAGCGTAATACAAAGGCTTTCCTCTTGCAGAAGTATCAGTAGGATCTGCATCAAACTCTCTCATAAATGTAGTGTGTTTCTTATCCAAATATTGATATGCACCTTCGCTATCTATTAATGCTAAAGAAAAACTTAATTGAAAGTCTGTTGGAGCGGTTAAATAAGTATTACCAGTTGTCAAAGATCCAGTAACATTTTTTCTAAAATAATCTAATTGTATTAGTTCAAATAATCTATCTTCAGCGTTAATAATAAAATCATTTAAGGTAGCAACAAAAGTTGTCTCCTCATTTTCTACATAATTTTGTATTAAAGTCTTTAATTCAGTTAATGTCATGATGTAGTAATTGTAACTTCACCTATTGATGCTGTCACTTTCTCAACAACAAAATTAGAAGGAAGTATAGAAGGGTTCATAAAATCATTTTGAAATATATTAGAATTTGTAACAACAACAAAACCTTCTCCAACTTCTTTGTCATTATTAGGTCTAGGTCTGTATAGGGCTTCAGGATCTGCTTTAACCGTTAAAGGCTTTAACTGAGGATGTTTAGGTTCATAACAACTTGGACAAACTTTTAAACCATTCCATTCTTCTTTTAGTTCATTAAGTTTGTATTCAAAAGCACAACGATCACATAATGCTTTAGCGAATTTACCAACCGCATAAGCCATATTAATTCATCCTTAAATTAGGTCTTATCCTAAAAGATGCTCTATCTTCATCCTGGTCTGCTGCTCTCCTAAACTCTTCTTCGTATATAGCTTTAAGTTGCGGGGTGAGTTGAGGAGACTTCTTTAGCGACAAATAATATGCCAACCCCGCAACAAAACAGGGATAAAATCTAAAAGGCATGTCCATAGTGTTTGTAGCTTTATCAGCATCATCCATTCTTACAATTTTATTAAACACCAATACATCTGTACTATTTTCTGGTGCCGGCCAAACCTTTAATACTGGAGCAGTCAACTTATCTAAAAAGAATTGTGAAGGTCTTGCCTGAGTTGTTTTATTGGGAATGTTTAAATATTCAGATCTACCTATACGGCTTATAGAAATATCTGTTTGAGTGCTATTGACGTCTCTTCTTACAACTACATCCAAAACATCTATTACGTTAGCATTTAACGTATAGTCTGTAGTTCCTTGTGTAACTGTTTGAGTTCCTTGTTCAATTGTCCATTGATTCAAACCTCTATTAGCCCATTCAGCTAACATTAAGTTTATAGATCTTTTAGCAGTTTTTAGATCGTAACCTGTTCTAAGTTCTAATCCACATCTCTCAAATGCTTCTTCTATAAACTCAGCTACATTAGGTTCAAAGTCTGTACTTCCTGAAAGTGCCATTATTCATCCTCTGCGTATAAATTATCAAAGACTCTATTTACGTCTAAAGTGTAGTCTAAATCAGATTTAGAATAATGTATATGTTGAGACGGTTTAAAGTCAGGCGCTCCTTCTCCTGTAACAAACCAAGCTGGATGTGTGGCTCTTACTCTATTATTTGGTAGTGCAACTATATTACCTGTCCATTCACCTGCATCTAGCAATTCCATAACATGACTGCTTTTGTGTTGTGCTGGGTCATCTGCTATTTCATTCTCAGCATAGTCAACCGTAAACATATATTTGGCTGGGAATATTTGACCGTCTATTTTAGCAAGCCAAGGACAAGGGGTTGCTCTATCTATTACATATACTGAATTATTATGTGAAGAACAGTCCCAAGGTTGTGCATCATGAACTGACATAGGTTTTGCAAAATCATCAACTAATGTATCTGCAACTAAAGCGGTTATTGGCATTCTGGCCCACATAGCGCCCCCATGTATATTACCCTCGTTCCAATCTTCGCAGTTGGATTCTTCTCCGGTAAATA
>VMHT01024789.1_pt1 | contig 13395 bp, 19 predicted proteins | sample 4693611 | NCBI WGS metagenome assembly VMHT01 (sample SAMN12280063, study PRJNA550983) | marine metagenome | isolation source: seawater sampled from same location over 5 years 0.02-0.2 micron viral filtrate | place: USA: collected off the coast of southern California halfway between the port... ... | reverse complement strand
GAAAAATAGATCATCCTCAAGCTATAAAAATGACTGGCTCTTTCTCCTTAGGAAAAAGAACAAAAGAAGGAGATAAAAGGAACCGTAAAACACGCCGCAGAGCACGAAGAATACGCCGTTAAATATAATAAAATCTTCTATGTGCGTATGTAGGATGGGCGTTCTGTTTAATAAATAACACTTCACGCTCATTTAATTTTCCATAATATTTTATAAATTTATAGATAATTTCACATATCCATATACTTATCACAGTAGCAAGCATCACCCAAATAAAATCAAATACGTGTTGCTGTTGCGACTGGCCGTCTAAACTATGATAGTAAACGAAGAAATACGCTAACCTACCAATTATATTTACTAACACGCAATAAACAAAATAACATTGGACTAGCCTCACATTATATTTTTTAGCTCCATGATATCCAGTAAATGCTATTAACAACGGAATAAGAAAATAGGGCTGATACAAACAATAAATAGCGGAAAAAAATATATCTATACCTGAAAACCACATCACACTTCGTCTATAATTATAAGTTTTAATCATATCATCACTTATATCTAATTGAGGAACAGGAACTTGAGGAACTCTTATAGGAACAGTTACAGGAACAGCTGTAACATATTCATCGGTCTGATTCTTGGGATCATATTCAACCATTTACATACAAATTATACCAAGTTTCTAAGTAGTTTTTGAAAATTGAATAGAAAAATTAGCATAGAAATACTATTACACCCCAGAACAGTTATTAGACATGTCACGTTCTCAATACAAGATAATGAATAGGTTGTTGGCCGCTGCCAGCGAATCACCTCAGCACACAAGAGTTGCGGCAGCTATTTGTCGTGGTAGTAAAATATTAGCTATTAATATTAATAATCATCGTTCAAAGTACGGAAATCAGATTAAATGTTCCGGTCACGCTGAAGTAGCTTGTATTCACAAGCTATTTCCTTATTACTTCCGGGGTAATTTAAAAGGGTCGTGGGTTTAGCAGTAAGAAATTTAGAAGGAAAATGAGAAAATTAACAATTTACATCGCCAGACATCGTAAATCTACTCCTATGTGTCCCGCTCATTCTCAACCTTGTTCTAATTGTCTAGGGGTTATTAAGAAATTAGGTATTAAGAAAATTGTATACGTTGATGATTATGGCGAAGTTAATAAATGTAAAGCATGTGACTATAAAACTGACTATATAACACCTGGATATAAACTATATTATAATGAAAATATTACCCCAGATTAGTTTAAATTACAAAATTAATTAATTTTTTTATATTATATGGCATTACGTAGGACAAAAAAAAGACGCTCCTTGAGTGAAGATGGGTTGAATTTATTTAATTTGTGTTTATCAAATGATTCCGAAGAACCACCGCAAGAAATACAAAAACCGTCAAAAAACTGTTTAAGAGGACTTTTTTACAAACTTTTCACTACTGATTTCGATATAGAATTAGAAAAATCAAGAGACAAATTTAGAGAAGGAACTTGTAGTCTTTACTCATTTTTAGATAATAAATCTGTTAAAAATATACCAAATTTTTTTAACAACGCGGTTGCTAATTTAGTTTATCTAATACTAGTTACAGATGGAAAACTTAATAATAAAAGAAAAGTTCATAAAAATTTATTATTTTATTATTCATTAGCCAATGAAGCTATGAAAAATAACGATCATAATACTGCTGTTTTACTCAGAGCAGCATTAGATAATACAGCTATTAGAAGACTAAAAGTAAAAGAAACGAAAAAAATGAAAAGAATAAAAGAAAAATTTGAAGATATTTACGGTTCTTTTCTAAGCTGTAATGCAAGGCATCTTAAGGCTATTCTCAATAACAAAGATATTAAATATCTTCCTTCTTTACTTATTTTACTTATGCATTTAAATAAAACCAAAGAATACGCAAAATCCTATAGAGCATTAGGTAAATTTCCAAAAGAATTAGAAAAAAAAAACACACAACTTCAATCTATAGCCAATAATTATTACAATGAATATGTTGGTTTTAGAGAAAAGATATTAGATTTATATACCAAAGACCCTCACGAATTAGAACTTTTACGTGATAGCGACAAAAGCAATATTACTACTAAGTTATTTGAATTATCTGATAAGATAAAAAATTGATTTAAATAACACTTAATATTATCCTTATACAACAAATGTATAAAGATAAACCGTTTCATATAGGAACAGTTAGATTTACAAATAAGACATACACTGAAAATATTAAATGGAAAGAGCGAAAAAATCATAAAGGATGTGTTTACGGATTAGATACAAAAATTACAGATAATATAAATAAAGGAGAATACATATTTGTATTAGAAATGAATAATGATAAAAATAAAATAATGGGTATAGGCCTTATAAAAAATGTAACAATACCAATAGAACGCAGTAGAATATATGAAGATGAAATTTACAATAATCACGTTTATAAAGGAAAAAAACATATTACTAGAGAAAAATTAATGGAAATGAAAAGTGATATGGTTTTATTTTTAGAAAAAATACTATTTCATGGTTGTCATCATTTTAAAAGAGGAAATGGGTGCACTATACTAACTAAAGACAGAATAGCACAAGCAGAATATTATGATAGACCTATTGAAAGACGTGTTTATAGATGTAAAATTTGTGGAAAAAAGAAAAAAGGCCATGTATGTCCCGGAAAAAGAGTAAAATTAGTTCCTATAGAAAAGAAATGTAAAATATGTTTTCAAGTTAAAAAAGGACATATTTGTCCTGGAATAAAAAAAAATTTAATATTATTAAATATTGTTTTAAAATTCTTCTCAAATATATTTTAACTTTCCATAATAGTTATCGTTAACATAAATTAATTTTTTATTTTTTATTAATGGACAAAATAGACCTTGAATATTTTTTGGTTTTTTCATATCCGATTTTATATCTTTAATATTTATTTTGGGAGTTTCAAATATAGCATCTATAATAGTAACTCCATTATTATAAGATTTTCCAATTTTACATAACTGTTTATTACAGTAAACTCTTACTCTTGTAAGTTTATTCAATTCATCTCCAATTTTACTCAACATTATGAATAATTTATGCATTACATCTTTATCAGTCATCATTTTTGTGAAATACTCCTTATACCTACTGGATCCACTTCCATCACGAGAAGGATAACGTGGTCTAGGACCTATTCCATTAGCGAAACCTGTCATATGATTATAAATGGCGATTGATACTTCTGTATAAACAGCACCCATCAATTCAAATACATCTAGTAAATGCCTTTTTTTATCATTTTGTTTATCTCTTTTTGCCAGAGTTACTTTAAAATTTGTTTCATCTATTTGTTTCATAAGGAATTTAACACGAAGATCTTGATTATCTCTATCACGATTTAGTTGTCTGCGTAATTCACCTAATTCAGTATCCATAAAATGATTTGCTCCTCTATGAAATCTTTCTATTAGTTTAAAGAAACTTGAAAGTTTTATTTGGTTTTGTGGAATTCCATTACTATAATTATCATGAATATCGGAATAACATTCTACACTATCTCTTGTTTCCCACCAAATATAATGGTGGGGCTTGAAATATTCTGACTTTTGATATAGAGTTAATAGACACTCAAATGTATGTTTTTTATGTTGCTCTAGTGGTCCACATATTGCCCTTCTATTAGCTCCATATCCTACGTTTCTTGTATAAGTTCCACCTCCTGTATTTTCACCAAATATAGCTTTTAATCTATCATTCCAACTCCTATAGTCTGGAATTCCTCCACAAATCTGAGCGTTAGGCGCATTTACTACCGCTCCTCCTCCTTGCCTCTGAAATTCATAGAAGTGCGGATTATGAATAACTCCATGAACTCGTCTACCAGTTCTCCACGAAAATGCTACCTTACACTGGGTGCACCACATTTGATCGCATCCTGAAATTTTATAGATAGGAATACCACAACTAGGACAACCCCTAGTCTCAGCCTTAATCAACTTTGCTGTTTCCAGATTATTTGGGTTACAAGTATGTTGTTCGTCCAATTGTTGTTTTGTAAGATCGTCGCTTGTTTTACCTTTAATTTCAAAACAATCAGGACAAACCCACGTAGAACAAACACCACATTTCCAAGATGAAGATAGAAAGCCTTCACATTCGCTTACCGGGCATTTCTTGATAAAGACCTTCTTTTCCTTTTGTTCTCCACTCTTATTGTTATATCGCAAATCATACAATTCATTATTTTTGTTCCTCTTTTTCCGCTCTAATTCATACATTTTTTCTTTTAATACGTCGCGTTCACGATCTAATTTTCTTATATCTTCTTGAATATTTTTCTCTTTTACTACTCTTTCAACAATAGGCATTGTCTCTGGAAACCGTGCCTTTTCTGTATCAAACATCATATTCTTCCTATGCTGTTTATATTCTTTATTATAATATGATTTACCTATTGCTTTTATTGTTTCCTCTCTAGACCAACCTTGTTTACAACCCATACAATGAGAGTCAGTTGCTTGGTCCATTAAATATTTTCTAATACATACTTTACAACTTTCTAAATTACATTTACTACAAATTGTCTTGGAACGAGTTGACTTGTTAAACTGCTCGTAGCAGATGTGACATTCGGTGTTACTTTTAGCTTCTGACATGATTATATACTATGATATTATCCATATATTTTTTATTCAATTTTCATGTTAAATACTTATATTAAACATTTTTCAAACGAATTTAAAAATAAGATAATATTATCATTAAATGACTAGTCTTAGTGAAAGCGTTACCCCTACCTACCGTGTTAAACTATGTGTAACCCCAAATCCACTTACTGCGATGAATCCAGATAGCGAAATTGTTGAATTATATAATTCAAAAATTACAAAATTAACTAATACACGTTTTTCAAATAAACATCCTGATTCAGGATTCGATTTATTTGTTCCTGACACAGTTACTATTGAAGCCAGAAAAATTAAACTTATTGATATGAAAGTTAGTTGTGCTGTTTCTAAAGTTGATATAAGTCCGCTTATGGCGGGTTTACCAGTTAATGAAATCCCATCTCCTTACTATATGTATGCTCGTTCTAGTGTAAGCAAACGTGGAATTATGCTAGCAAATTCAGTAGGAATTATTGATTCTGGTTATAGAGGAACTCTAATGGCGGCTTTCTTTAATACTACAGATAATCCTGTTACTATTGGTAAGGGAGATAGAGTAGTCCAAGTTTGTATGCCTGGTCTAGACTATAATTTTACAGTTGAAGTAGCAAACTCTCTAGAGGAAACAGAACGTGGAGCAGGTGGTATTGGTTCGACAGGAAGATAAATAACACTAAATAAAGCACTAAAAAAACGTCACCATTCATTTCGCCATTCCGTTATTGTATATCTATCACCCATACAAGTATTACATCGACAACATATCGCGTGTAAATTACTCAATTTATCAGAACCCCCTTTACTTACAGGTTTATTGTGACCAACTGTAAAATCAAATACATTTATTATATTATTACACCAATTTATAGTACATTTTCCTTCAAAATTCTTTCCCATATCCTTTAACCATACTTGTTCTCTTACTGCCTTGGGTAAATTTTTCCTTTTTGTAGAAAATAACCTTCGAAACATTTATATTTTATAACTATTTTTATTTATAAAATATAACATATTATAGTATAATGGACACATTTAACCAAAATAAAACATTTGATGTCAATAATTATGAAACTGAAGATTTATTAGGAATATTACATTTAACTGGAAATGCTCCAATTAATAAAGAAAAAATAGATGAAAAAATTCAAGAACTTAAATATAAATTAAGAGCTAATAAAAATAAAGAACAAATATTCAAATTTTTAGAACAAGCTTCTAATAAATTAAAAAAAAAGTTTGATGATTTTAACAAACAAACGTGGCAAGAATCATATGAAAATGATGATAGTGAAGCTTCGAAAGTTCTCAGTCAACAGTATCAAAATAATGATACTCCTAATAAAAATCTTATATTAAACCAAGAATCTAACATTATTGGAAGACCATTACAATCTCAGCAAAATAGATTAGCTTTACAAGGAACCGTTCAGGGAGATAAAAATCCAATTCAACGTAAAACAATTAAGAGAATAGTTAATTTTGATTCACATTATAGAGAAATTTTAGATCCTTCTGGGTCCACTTGTCCTGGAGCCGATGCTAATCCTCAGGTCAGACTTTATACTTCCACTAATTATACTGTTAATCTTAATCAACCATTATTGAATGTAGTTGACATTACAGTAGATAACGTTGAAATCCCATATAGTTGGCATGTATTTTCAGAAGATTATGGAACAAATAGATTTCAAATTAAAACAAATGGAAATTTATATACTATTAGAATACCAGATGGAAATTATTCTAGTGCTAGTAGTTTAATTAGCAAAATTAATTCTGAACTTAGTCAACTTAGCATTGGTGGTAGTGTGGGTTCAGATATATGGTTCGATCAAAATGATGTTAGTATTTCTAATAAGGTTGTAATTGTAGTTAAGAATCAGCCATGTACTTTTATATGGTATATCGAAGATGCTGAAGCATCTCAATGTACTGCTCCATTCAGAGAAACTCCTAGTTCTTTATTAGAACCACCTAAACCAGGTGCTAAAATTAACTACAATTTAGGATGGTTACTAGGATTTAGAACCCTTGAACTTGAATTAGACCCCACTAAGGGTTATAATGTTAGAAACAACGCAACAACCAATCTTGAATTAGGACAATTTAGAGCACCTTCAACAATTGATGTATATGGACCAAGATACCTATTATTAACACTTGATGATTTTAATAATAATAAACCCAACAAGGACTTAATATCTCTTATTGATAACAACAGTAATAATTTTAAATTACCTGAATATTATAAACCACAAACTATGAATACATCAATATATGTTAATGGAACGGGACTAAATTCTAATAAAAAATATCAACCAGGACACGCAAATGATCCTAAGTTTGAGTGTGTAGATGTAGCGGGTCCACCTACAGATAGAGGATGCGCTGAAAATGATATTAATATTGATCTTATCAGTAATTTAACACAAAGACAACAATATTCTGTGGCACAAATGATAGCAGCAAATACTACTAATAATAGAAAACCTAGATATTCATCTCCAAATTCACCAGATATTTTACTTAGAATACCTATTAATACAGCCCCCTCTAATGCCAATCAAATAATTTCATATAAAAATGACAAACCCGATGAAACAAAACGCATCTATTTTGGACCGGTTAAATTGAGAAAATTTAATGTTCGTCTACTAAACGATAAAGGATTTGAAGTTAATCTTAATGATAGAGATTGGTCTTTTTCTCTTATTGTTAATCAACTTTATCAATTTTAATGATGACAGCAAGTTAATTCCATAAAATCGTGAACTGGTCTCTCAAATTTTTGCTCGCATATACATCTTCCACACCAACATATTAATAGTGTTAGACAAGGAAATCCTATTACAAATGGCAACCACGCTAATAATACGGAGTGTTCTGGATCTCCAGGCCTAAAATCATTTGCCAGAACAAGTATAACGAGAAATCCACAAAACCAACTTAAAGTAATATATGAAAATACACTAACTATTGTATGCATTATATTTTTTAAGCAATAACAACTACAATAACATAAACAACCTTTTATTTCATGATCTCCTATTACATTTCCCGTCTCATCTACGATTCTAATAGTATTTATTACTCTAGTATAATTATTGGGTAAAATAGAATTCTTATTTAAATTTTGTTTTCGCCACTCCGTCTGTCTACATATAGGACACCTATTAGCCATTCCTTTTTCACACATATTTAACATACACTGGTTACATATGTGAATATTTTTACATTTTTTACATTTTGTGCTATTTTTTACTTTTTTTTGACTTAAACAAATGGGACAATCAAAGTATTTAGTTATATAAAACATAATATCATGCGTTTGTCCGTTAAGTTTTTTAGGATAAATACTTCAATTTTCAACACATTATACAACAATCATACATATTTTCTCTTGGTTTTGGTCTTCCACCACCTATTTTTAAACTAAATTCATCCGTAATACTACTTTTGAATGCTGTTAAATCTTCACGTTTACTATATAAATGTTCTGTGAATTTTTGTATCGATTCAAATGTATTTTGACCGGTTTTTACACTTATTTCCGCATATAAACAATTTAAATCTTTAGCAGTAGCTTGTGCTTCATAATCATTTACTACACGTAATCCATCTACTTTATTTCCTATTATCATTATTGGATAATCCTCCAAAGCATTTTTCTTTAATTCATTATACCAAAAATGAATCCTATTGAATGACCTTCTATCACATAAATCAAACATTAATATAGCTCCTCCTACATCCTTGTAGTAAGTTCTTATTAAACTTATGAAATTCTCCTGTCCTGCTGTATCCCACATTTGTAACTTTACCAAATTACTATCTCTCATTTTTAATATTTTAGTGCTATAATCTACCCCTATTGTAGCGTCCACTTTTTTATTATACATATCATACACTAATCGTTGGGTTAATGCTGTCTTACCTACCGAACACTCTCCTACCAATACTATTTTACAACTATAATCATACGCAAACATAATATATTATGTAAAAATATTTTTTTTATATAATATATAGATGTCAAAAAATGATAAAAATATTAAAGATGGATTTAGTGATATTAAAAAAAGCGAAAAAACTATATGGAGAGCAGACCAATTTGGAAAAAGAGTGGTCGAAGATCTACAGAGTTTTATTATTAAATCTCAAATCGATAATCAAACCTATCCTTCTTCATTCAAAAAAAATACAGAAAAACATAAAGCACTCAAAAAAGAACTTATAAGAAGAATTCTTGTATTTTATAAAACAGGAAAAACATACAAATATTCTATTAGAAAAACTATCAAAAAAAATAAAGGTAGAAATATACAAAAAAAATTAGAAAAACTTAGCGATAAAAAATTAGAAAAATTATTTAAATCACTTTTAAACAAAAAAACTAGAAAAAAACGAAGAAGATAAGTTTACCCAAATAATAATTTATCGACTTGTGTTCTAACACAGAATATTCGATGAATTATTATACCTATTATGAAGCATACAAAAAGTATAATACTGAATTCTGTCTCCTCCATTATGTAATACTGAATAAATTTTGCTAATAAAAATGTAAGTAAAACATCTATAATCGATATATTAAATACTCTATATGAATGTAGGCCCTCATTTGGTTTTCCTAAAGAATCTTTATATTTACAAAAATACCACATATATATTAATACTTTACATTAATTTGTTTTAACAAAGCATCTAACTCACTCCACTGTGTATCCATTAACTCTATCATGCTCTCACTAAAATCTTGGACTTTCTTTAGCATCTTCTTTTTGATTCTCACTAACGATTTTGTTTTTTCTTTAATAATAAGCTGATTTTCTTCTTTTGTCACGTCAAAACATTCCATATTTTTGAGTATTAATTTACACAAATTACAAGCCATTAATATCTTTTGTGGATTATTTCGAGCATTATGGACGTATACTATAGGTTTTCCACATACAAATTCCAATAATAAATCACTCTTTGCCGCTATTCCATGATCTGTAGCACATAATATACCATACTGATATTCATTATTATTTTCCATATCTGCCTTAAATTTCTTAATATCACGTTTTGGAACATTTCCTTTAAACTTTTTAGAATCTACCATACCTACATACTTGTCCCTTATAATGAAATCTCCTCTTCCTCCTTGTGCGTGAGTGTCTTCTACCATCGCCTCTGGAAATAAACGCAACAATTCATTAAAAGTCCAATCTTCTCCTTCTTGTCCTTTTTTTGTTGAATTTGAAGACATCATTACTATTTGTTCCATTTTACTACGTAATTCATCTAATTTCTCCTCATAATTACGCCTTATTTCATCTTTTTCTTGTATAGACTTTTGCTGCATATTTAATAGTTTCTCATTATGAGAGGTATTTTGAGATATTCGTGTATCTATTAATTTTTGCATACTACCTTTTGTGTCTTCCAATTGGTTATTTAATTCTTCAAATTTATCATTCCAGTGCTTTTGATACTTAGCTTTGGTTTTTTCAGTTATATCATTACTCATTTCACTCATTTCTTTTACGTGTTCGTTCTTTAGTCCCCTAATATCTTCTTTCAACTTACTAACGGTTAAATCTTTATTTAAAATTTTCTCTTCATATTCGTCCTTTAATTGTTGCATTAATTGTAAATTTTGTCCTGATTTCATACTAATGTAACGATTTTTACCTTCTTTCAACATAAAAGAACCCAAACTTATAGCATTTAATTGATCTTCTGTAGATAACATCATAAACTCTTTTAAGCGTTTATCATCTAAGGGAAACATAAATTCCTTCAATTCATCCATATCTTCCTCCATTAATTTACTATTTTCTGCATAATCCATTTATATTTGCTCTTGTTTTTTCTTTAAGTATTTTATATGAATGCTTTAATTACCGGATATTCAGCCATTAAAGGGGGATATAAAATTTATAAATACGCTAAAAAGTTTAAAAATAAAAAGATAAGTACTTCTAATATGGAATTAGCTGGAACACGAAAAGAACGCAGTGATATGATATTAGAACCTCTTCAAGTTATGGTTCAGTTATCTTTACTTGCCTATAGTCCTCTAGGGACTAAGGTATCCGTTAGTGATAATATTTTACATTTACATCCTCCAACTTGGAGCCAAGGAATATGGAGATGGTATAACAGTGATTCGCAAAATGATTTATACTATCTCTTTCATGCCATTCGCAGGTATTACAAATGGTATAAAAATGATGAAAACAATAATAAAATCTTTACATTTATACTTACTAATGCTGTTAGAGGTATTAATAAACTTATTGAAACATATTCCCAAACAGAACAAACCGCCATTACTCATACTTTAGCACTTTACAAAAACGTATTAGAATTAGAATCACCTGACCTTTTTAAAGATACCACTACAGAATCAATTAATATTGATACAGTATTTGAAAACATCAAAAATATTTATGATAAACGTCTATTAAAAATTATTTACAATTCATTACTTATAATGGATGATGAAAATACAACGGAAAAGCAATGTGCTCTTTATTTAAATGGCTTGCTAGAAATGTTACAACCTACTAACGAAAATATTCGTGGATGGATTAGAGAGAAGTTAACTTGTTAATTTCCAATTTAAACCTTTTACTAATTTTCTTACTCGTTTTAAATGATTATATGATGTTACCAATAAAACTTTACACTTGTAATCCTTTAAAATATTTTTACTATATTGTATATTCTCCTTCGTAGTTAATGATTTAGACTCACATATTACCTCTGCCTTAGGTAACACATTTAATATATATTTTTTCATTACGTAAGCCTCCGTATGAGAAACATTAGCTATGTTTCCACCACTAACAAGAAAAATATCATTTTTATTATAATTGTCTATTCCTGTGTCTAATCTCTTTTTTAATATTTTTGAGGGTTTTCCAGAAGACAATAACTTATTACCCAATATCAATATGATTTTCATATACTATAGTATTTTATTAATTTCTTTGATAAATTCCTGTTTACTTATTGAATTTGGACCTACTGTATTATTCAATTCCCATATAATATTTTGATATTTCACTACAAATAAGTCACTATTTTTTTCTACTTTTATAAAATAATGACTCTGTTCGCTCTTATCTTCTATATCTTTACTAATAACTCCAGCATATACTCCTACACGTCTTAGAGAATAATCTGGATTTTCACCCTTTTTTACAAATTTAAACCCCTTTGGTTCTAATTTTTCCGGCATTTCCCGTGCATAACCTTTATTGACCCATATTTGAAACACACACGGAACATCATAAGGTTTTCCATTTGCTAAAAACGCATCTTTACCTACATCATCCTGATATTCTAAATGATAATTAGCTGGAAATGTTTTTTGATAACTATCTTTTTTAAAGCTTTTTGGCAATATAAATGCGATTGTTTTTGTTCGCTCACAACTAGTTATATGTTTTATAAACTTGCGAGCCAAACTTGATTGACGTCCAAAAGGAGGATTTCCTATAAAATGAAGATTATTTTGAAAAGCCCATAAATCAACATCTAAGAAATTCATCTGATGTATACCTTCGCCTTCTGGCTGAATATCAAATGCTATCAAATTATACATATGTAATGGAGAAGTCCATACACCACTTCCAGCACTTGGCTCTATAATTAGATCTTTATTTCCCAAATAGGGTTTAAATTTTTCTATATACTTACCCACTATACTAGGGTTAGTATAGAACTTGTCAATTGTATTTCTGTTTTTTCCGGTTGTTTGTTCCATAATTATTTATTATAATATAAATAATTATATTTATTTCAATTTTATTTCACTACTATATTTATATGGGAAGTATATTCTCTATTTATGCTGTTTTATCCTACAGACTTCATAAGGAAAATGAAATGAAAAATACATATACCTTATTAAAAAGAAAGTGTAGAAAAAATAATATATGTAATAATGTAAGTAATGGGAAATATGTTATCAAAGTTTTGTCACATGTTAAGTTACCCTTTCAGGGTGTATGAATTTAATAAAACTAAGAAGGTTTATGACGAGCTATTTACCGATGAATTCGATGCTGATTTAGAAGAAGATCGTAGAAGATTTATAGCAGAAAAGATAGAATTAGCTCCTGGGTATAGATATTAATTTGGTTCACCATCATCATAATTCTTTATCAAATATCGATTTACTACTTTCCAATCTCCTTCTGGAACCTTTAATCCAGATGGAAGAGTAGCACCACCTATCTTTGCTAATTGTGCTATTTTACTAAAAGCAACATCATTTGGATCAATAAGTATAATTGCTTGTTCTTTTTCAAGTTTTTCTTTAACATACTCTTCAAACTCCGACAAATATTGGTATTTGTCTGTATTGGAACGATACATTTAATCTATTATATAATGTGTTTTTTAAGTGATTTAACATATTATACAACATTTTGTTTCCTCTCCACCTAGTTTCTGCCACTGTGTTATAGTGTAATTTGCTCCCATACTATGATTGCATCTACTACATATAGGTCTAAGATTAGTTATTGTAAGCTTTCCTCCCTTGCTTTCTGGTTTATTATGACCTACATGGAAATCAAACACAGTAATTGTATTTTTACACCAGGAAATATGGCACTTATGTTTAAATTTCTCTCCAATATATTTTCTCCAGACCTGTTCTCTTAGAGCTTTTGGAATTGCTTTCTTCTTTTTCATTACATAATATGGAGTGAAATTTTTAAGTTGG
>VMHT01197594.1_pt1 | contig 13396 bp, 17 predicted proteins | sample 4693611 | NCBI WGS metagenome assembly VMHT01 (sample SAMN12280063, study PRJNA550983) | marine metagenome | isolation source: seawater sampled from same location over 5 years 0.02-0.2 micron viral filtrate | place: USA: collected off the coast of southern California halfway between the port... ... | reverse complement strand
ATACGATACAGCACGTAGGGTCACAGAAGAAACACATCTCGCAAAAAGCAATGACATAACCGGACCCGAAGGACTAGGGAAGAGACATCCATTTGTGAACACCGTACTCGGGACGTTCATGGATCACCTTAAAGGCAATGATAGGAAGATTAAAGGACGTAGTAATATGGAAGACTTCAAAGACAAGGTCAAGGCTGAACGAATCAAACAGGAATATTGGCAATGAGAATAGTATTAACCGGACACAAAGGATTCATAGGACAACACTATCTTAAACACATCAACGATAAACACGATGTAACCACTTACGATCTCGCGGACGGCCAAGACCTCAAAGACAGCTCTGTCGTGGACGCCATGCCAGACTGTGATGTTGTTGTTCACATGGCCGCGACTAACGGAACAAGATTGTTCTATGAAACACCGACAGAAGTCACAATGAATAACACTCTCCCAACACTTAATATTGTAAATCGCTACAAAGACACGCCTACCAAAATAGTTTTCACCAGCACCTGCGAGATATTCAACGGAGCAATTGACAAAGGATTGTATGACGTTCCAACTGACGAACAAGTTCCTGTAATGTTCGATGACATTACCAACGCAAGATGGAGTTACAGCATTCCAAAGGCATTAGGTGAAAATCTGATATCGAACATATCTACGCACTGGCTGATACTAAGATACTTCAACATTTACGGTCCAGGCCAGAAAGATCATTTTATAAGCGAATTTGTTGACAGAGCCAAGCAAGGCGATTACTACATTAAAGGCAACGACACTAGGAGTTTCTGTTACGTGGATGATGCCGTTTCGATGACGCATGACCTTGTGATGAATGCTAACGATAGGATAGTAAACGTTGGCAAACAGGAGGAATCCTCTATTGAAGATGTAGCCAAGTGTATACTAGACATAATGGGAGTAGATCCCACACTGCTGGAGATAAGGGCTGGCCCGGTCGGTTCAGCAAAAAGGAGATGTCCGGATACCAAACAAGTCAAAGCATTGACTGGATTTGAAAAGTACACAACTTTACAAACAGGTATAAGGAAGACAGTGGAGTCATTACTATGAAAATAGGTATAGTCGGTTTGGGAGTTGTGGGTGCGGCGATAAAGGAAGGATTTGAAAAACTTGGCCACGAGATATTGTGTCATGATCTAAAACTTAATACTAAAATTAGTAACATTATTAAAAGCGAGATTGTCTTTATATGTGTGCCAACACCACAAGGAGATGACGGAAGTTGTGACACCACAATCATTACAGGTGTGTTGACCGAACTGTCTAATAACAACTACAAAGGAATTGTTGCTATTAAAAGCACAGTCGAGTGCGGGTTCACGCAACAGGCCATTGATAAGTTTACCAATCTAACTTTGTGTTTTGTTCCAGAGTTTCTAAGAGAACGTTGTGCCGTCGATGATTTCATACACAAACACAATTTACTGGCCGTTGGTACCCACGACAAGTTTGTTTTTGAGAAATTAGTTGAGGCCCACGGACACTATCCCAAGGACACAGTGAGATTGAAACCAACAGAAGCAGAGATACTGAAATACTACAACAATGTCTTCGCCGCATATAAAATTATATTTGCCAACATAATGTCGGAGGTGTGTGGTAAATTAGATTGTGACTACACAACTATAAAAGACGCCTTTGTAAAGTTTGGTAGATGCAAAGACACCTACCTTGACGTAAATGAAAATCTTAAAGGATATGGCGGTATGTGTTTACCAAAAGATGTGAAGGCGATGACCAAGTTATTGGAGAAACTGGACATAGATTTTGACACATTCAAATCAATAGATTCTGACAACAGCAAATTGAAAACCACCGTGTTTAACGGTATGAGAAAGCAGTAATATACAGTTAATCCATATTTGGCTTTACCATGCGTATATGTGCTTCTGTGTGCGTTTAAACGGTAGACTAAAGGAGGTTTATCGTGTAATATAATTACTGTGACGCCGCTTTAGCTCAGTTGGTAGAGCAACTGATTTGTAATCAGTAGGTCCGCGGTTCGAATCCGTGAAGCGGCACCAAACACGCATATTGAATGTATTTAGGACTTTTTTGGTAATAAAGGCATACTTGGTGTTTTTGGTTTCGTAGGTTCACGGGGGGATTAGCTCATCTGGGAGAGCGCCTGATTTGCATTCAGGAGGTGGCTGGTTCGAGTCCAGTATCCTCCACCACTCACGGAGCATTAGTGTAGCGGTTAACACGTCGCCCTGTCACGGCGAAGACCACGGGTTCGATTCCCGTATGCTCCGCCAAGTGGTCCCTTCGTCTATCGGTTAGGACACGTGGTTTTCATCCTCGAAAGAGGGGTTCGATTCCCCTAGGGACCGCCAAGTACAAGTGCCCGTAGTTCAGTTGGATAGAATACGAGTTTCCTAAACTTGGGGTCGCAGGTTCGAATCCTGCCGGGCACGCCAAACACCACATAATTAATTGTGTGAAGAAATTCTATTCAGTGAAGATAAAACACCACAAGGAAAACATACCACCACGGTTGGCCGAACAGATGTTGTTGGACGAATCTAAAATGATCAAGTACCTTTGGCGGAATCAAGCACTGGAGTTCAAATATCCAAAAGGCAAGAACAGATTAGATGTGTACGCCGACGAGAAGTATCTCATGATGGCCAAGATGAAGTATCCAACCATATTTGGTAACAAAGCCAGGATGGGATTTCTCGAATTATACATATCACACATGATTAACAAAAAATTACAATTAGCGAAAGGGTCCACCTAATGAAGTACGGCTATTATGCTGACAACGAACTGCCTGTGAGCGTGGCTGTAGATCGCTCTCCCATTAAAGATTACAAGGTAAACTCTCACGGATATAGATGCCCGGAATGGAAACCAATGCCGGATGGAAAGAAGAACGTGGTCGTGCTTGGATGTAGCCACACGTTTGGACAGGGCAATGAAGATAACGAACACTGGGTACACTTCCTTTCACAACACAACACAGAAAGATTGAGATACTGGAACCTTGGACAGCCGGGAGCAAGTGCCGACAAGATAGTTAGGATATTGTATGGTTGTGAAAAAGTGATAGACCCGAGGATCATAATCGTGTGCTGGCCATTCTGGAGTCGCAGGGAAAAGTTACATCAGTACGCTGAGAGCATGATGAGTTATCATGAGGAACTGAAGCACGAGAACAACGACACCGACAAGAACAATTTCCTAAAAAATGTTTTCTTTGTGGAGAAGTACGCTGAGAAAAATAACTGCCAAACGTACCATTGCTTTGCTCAGGACTCATATCATGAACACATCGAAGGACTAAAAGTGTTAGAAAATTATACGATAAAAAACTGTTGGCCCTACTGGGATAGTCGAGAACAGAGGCAACCCTACAACGAGCCCAACCTAGCAAAGGACGGAGAACACTACGGTGTCGAACATCACAAACGTTTCGCTCAACTGTTCTTGGAAAAGTTCCGTCATAAGTTGAAATAGTCATCTATAGAAATATTACGTAATGTGTCTTGACGTTTGATGAATTGTTCAAGCAGATGACTGTTGTCTTTATCTATAGCAATTTCTTCTGGCAATATATGTTTCGCACTGTTGGTGAATTTGTTTTTGTATTTTACACTTAACACACTAGGATTGTTTAGGAATCCCCAATCATGTGGTATGTCATTGTTTTTGGCAAAATTAATTATTTCTGGCAAGTTCTTTATATTGAGACAGCTCACAGTAGTCCAGAAGTCCAACTGCAACAACTTGTATTTCCTCCTAAGTGTTTTATAAGCATTCACGGTCTTGATATAGTTTTTCCACTTGATAGGCCACCTTGCATAATCATGCACACTGCCTGTGCCATCTAGACTCAGTGTTATAATGACCATTATCTTTCTTTTTAATACTTCTTCTATTTCTTTAATCATACGAGACCCGTTAGTGTTCATCCTGACTATCTTTGTGTTCTCTGGCAAGTTGCTTAAAACTTTTTTATAATTCTTGCTGGCAGTAGGCTCTCCTCCGTTAACATCGAATTCGATTATTCTTTCTTGTGGTAGTTTTTTAAATATTTCATAGTTGTCCACCCTGGGATATTTTTTAGATTCCAGACTTCCAATTTTGGTGCTGAGTCCAGCGTGGCAAGACTGGCAAGCACTGTTGCAGATATTATCTAGCACACCGCCAACGATGAGGTAGTCGTCCCGTATCGGGTGTAGTATTCTGTGTCTATTAATTGTGTTGGTCCTTATGCTCTCACCTTTTACACGTTCTGATTGTTGACACCTCATACATTCATCCGGCCAATGGCCTGCTGACATCTGTGCTTTGATGTTTTTTAGCCACTTACTACGCTCTAGGTCTTCGTGACTACGGAATCCTTTGGCATTGATCATGTGTCCACATTTGCCAACAGTGCCGTCAGCATTCAATCTCACAAAATGGTCTAGCCTAGGACAGTGCATTTTTGTACTCCCTGATCAGCTCGCCGAGTTTGAAAGTCTTATTGTATTTTTCGATCAACCGATAATCAATCTCCACAAAAGGTTTCAGTAATGCTACGGGTTTATTTTTTTGTTTTTTCCTATTGTAACTTGTCATGTGTTTGTCTGTTATTTTTTTTATATATCTGAAAGGCCTCAGTGTTATGTTTCCCTTGTAAAATTTAAACAAATGGAACAACCACACATACTGTGGAGCGAAATGCCTATCTACTAACTTTCCCTGCTCGACAAGTTCCCAGGTCTGTTCAACATCCAACTGGTTCTGCCTGCTGTATTCATTTATACCAGATATAAATCGGTCTTCAGGGTCTCTGATCATAATGTCTATGTGTTCACATGCATTTATTTGTTTGTTTGTGTACACTTTATCAGCAACCGCAAATAGGCTACTTGACCCCACTTTGAATATAGGGTATACAGTGTGTGAACCTATATCGATTACCTTACAGTCTGTGTTCAAGAGTTTATTCCAGTGTTTCAGCATCTAGTTCCTTGTATAATGATTTAAAGACCGATCTACTATCTAGGTTACGTCTTTTGTCAAGTATTGACATTTCATCTTTGAATGATTGTATATTCTTTTGCCACGCTGTGTTTGTGAAGTATGACAACAAATTCTCGTAACTGTTTTTCAAATATCCCTGTGGGTTACCTTGTAGTTTTGTCTTTAGTTTTTCTTTTACGCTTTCTATCATGTTTTCCGGCAAATTAAGCATATTGAAATGATCAGGGTCGTACAGTGGACCGATGATGAAACTGTTGTCGTGAAATCCTTTGCCTTTGAAATAATCAACACACTGGTGTATAGATTCATAATTCAAAATAAAGTGTAACATATTAAAATTGAATTTGTGATCTAGTTTCCTTACAATATCTAGGTTCTTGACAAAGTCTGCCCAAGAGCCGTGGTGTCGTATGTATTCGTATTCTTCTTCCATGGTTTCTACACTTATGGTCCAGTGTACATTTTTAAAACCACAGAGGATTTCAAAAATTCCTGTTCCTGTAGTGCTTAAATTAGTGTTTACTCTTAAATTACAGTCAGGATTCTTTTCCTGTAGTAGTTCTAAGAATTCATAATTTTCTTTCATTAACATTGGTTCACCACCGGCTAGATAAACATTCTCCAATTCAGATATGTTTTCAAATACAAAGTCTTTTACTTCTTGCCTACTTTGTTTTTCCGAATTGATCTTTACACCAAGTTCTTTAGCCCATTTACTGCTGAGGGCAGGACTACAATAGACACATGCTTGGTTACAAGCATTGGTCCAACGTAGATCCACGTGCTTCAGTGAGAAGTTTTTTGCGTCGTCATAAAAATCTAAATCTATCTTTGTTCCTAGCTCTTTGAGATAGTAGAGCCTACTACTGATACTGCTTAGGTCCGATCTATTTTTCTCTTGCAAATGACATCCAGAACAATTGAATGGCAAGTCTTGTTTCAGCATAGACTTTTTAAGTTGTATATTCTGTTTGCCGTTTACTATATCCTTAATGTTAGTTTTGTTTATGTTGCCCAGTTTGGTTTTTGAAATGACGCAGTTTCTTACATTACCTCCCGGCTCTAGTTCGAAACCAGACCATGGCAACGTGCATATGCTTTTATTTTTCAAGAAGGATCTAGGATCCATTATATATGTGTCCTTGTTTTTGTAACACCTGTGCCACGTAGTCTTTGGCAGAAATATTGTTTGGATCACTAAACGATTGGGTGTTGACTCCTCCAGGCCTGATCAACTGCATTTTTATGTTACTGGCCTGGGCGTTCAATTGTTCGTGTGCCAACTCCAGGCTCATCTTATGGTTACGATATTCCATGGATTGACGCATAGTCAGTCCGTGTATCTGCTTGTCCTCGGTCCATTCACATACCCGTGTTGAAATGTTCCAGATGTAGTGTGCTTCCTTAACGTCCCTCCATCTGTGCCAGACCTCGAACAATAGTTCTGTCTGGGCGTACATGCTGATAGCGTTGTTTATGAACATATCACAAGGTTCTATTATAGATGCCGTGTGTGCTGTCCTTCTGATGTTCTCTCCGTCACTCCGAGAAATACCAACTATATCATGGCCCATCTCGGTTAGTTGTTTCGTAAAAGCCTGCCCTATGCCTCGTTTGTGTCCAGTAATTGCGATTTTCATGTGCAGTGGTATTTAAATACCTACAATGAAGTCTTATTTTATTTTGGATTGTCCACGTCTACAGAAGATACAGGATAGTCTGTATGGATACTACAAGGGCATAACAGCGAATAATCGGCCCACTAAATTTTGGACGCACCTGACACGCAGGGAGATCACGGACTACATGTCAATACCCAATCTAGAAATCAAGAAATGGTTTGACAGTATGAATCTAAAAGTTAGGGCGATAAGTTTCACACTGTACAATGAACAGTTTGATTGCGGAATACACAGAGACGAGCCCCCAGTGGTGGCCAAGGTCAATGTGCCTGTGTTAAACACACGTGACACCTATAATGTTTGGTATGATGATGATTCTAATGAGATCGCTAGGGTCGAGTGTGTGAGGCCTATTGTTTTAAGGTCCGACATACTGCATACTGTGGATATAGGAAAAGATGCTGTGTATCCTAGACTTCAGTTCAGTTTTTGCTTTTACAACGAACCGCTTCATTTATTACAGTAATCAACTATGTCCTGCACTTCGACTTTATCGACATCGTTGTAGTGGACCACAAAACTGTTCTGCTTGATTTGATCAGTGAGGGCATGATATTTTAGATTAGGAAAAATTTTCTTTTTATTTTCCTCAGTTGCTTCAATACCCATGGCCATACAGTGTATATCTCCGAAAGACATCTTCTTGTCAGATTTGAGAATGTCTGCAATAAATTTTTTTTCTTCCTGTAATGTAGCATCGATATTATAACGTCTGAACTGATCTCGGCACTCTCCGATCAATTTAAGAGTGTCATCTGTGGAATAACAGTAATAACGTTCATATAGATCATTCCTGAACTGCTCGGTCACAACAGGTGATTCTATGCTAACAAAGGACGCATCTGGGAAGTGCGGAATTATCTTGTCGCAGTAATAATGACTAGGAACAACAATGTTATCCTCCGGCAACGGAAAGTTTGGTGTCTGTGGGAAACCCACACTCAACAGTTTCTTGTTATAGAAATCGTTGTCAATGATTGTTCTGCCATTAACCTTTTCTGCATCTAGTGTTTTGAAAAAGTCATGCTGTGAAATTTTGTGACTTAGGAATTCTCCTCTACACCCATGCTGGTAACATACGAATAGTATCTTAGCCATGGAACCTCGACAGTTTCTGTTCTATGTCAAACTTTAAAAAGTCTTTGTTGATCCGTTCGGCCAACGAAATCATGAAGTGTTTGTTGGGCACCGTGTTTTTTATGCCCAGTGAGTGATCATGAAACTTATAAAATTGTCCCTGTGTATAGTCCTCGTACACTGCCCATCCATGGTCAGTGTCTATCAGTTTGTACGGCACATCTTCCTTCCAATTTATCTTGTAGCCCAGTATGGTATGGAGTTTGATTGATTTTTCGTCACAGATTTTTTTAAGCAACAGCCACTTGTACACTATGTCTTTTTGTTCCAGCGTGGGACTGTACAGGTATTCATAATACAGTTGTTTGCTTTGGTGGTCATCACTGGCACTGCTGGGCCAGTAGTTACCGTGTTTGAAATTCCTTATAGGGTCCTGGACCATTAGTTGTTCTCGTTTTTCGTTTGTGATCTCAACGTCCAGTTTGCCTGTTGAGGTAAGTTGGCACACCGCGTGTGAGTAGTTGTTGTCCAGCACGGCCTCTATCATCTTGTTCAATATAAGTTGATTGCTTATTGCAGGCCCGCCTCGGTCATCTACATCAACTCCGCATATCTTCAGCACGTTGACCCAAGTCGGCCTCTCCTGTCGGGACCAACTTATTCCGCAACCACTAGTCAATATTTTTGACATGCACATTCTCCTTTTTGAAATGGTCCACCGAATGATTCTGGCTTTCCGGACACATCGCACACACTGATTCCGGCTTGTCGATATTCTTTACCAGTGTTGCCACATCTCCGTTGGAATCTGTTCCTTTGTATTTGTAGTGTTTGCCTTTGTCCAATTCCAGTATGTTGGGCAGTGGTGCACACTTGTAGAGTTTGTTTCGATACAGTATCGGCGTATTTGGTGATCCACATATGCTGTGAGCCTTCTTTGGATCGCTGTTGAACGGCTTCAGTTCGCCGTTTTCAAGCCTGTAAGGCATCACAAAGGTTTTGAATTTGCTTTTGTATATTGTAAGTTTGTCGTTGGTCAGTTCCAACTGTTTGTGGCCTTCAACGATGTTCCTGTGTGCCTTCCACCCTTTCCTTTGCGCCACTATCTTCTTTATCTCGTCAGTGATCAGTTTCTCATGGTCCTGCCTGTGTATGCTGACCTGCATCTCCAGTGAACCAAACGTGAACCACATCTCTGGGTCGTACTTACGCAACAGGTATCCGTTGGTGATCAACCTTATCATTGCGTTGGGCCACGACTCCCTGATTATCTCCAGCACCTGCTTGATCCTGGGGTGCATCAGTGGCTCGCCTCCAAATATGGATATGACGGATGGATCCAGTATCTTGCTCCAAGTGGCACACTGCTCCTTGATGTCCTTGAGGGACTCCACGCCACGCCTGTCGAAGTCGCTTAGGCTTATACAGCCTTTGCAGGAAAGGTTGCAGGCGTAGGCCACGTTGAAGTCCAGTCTTTTTATCCTGTGTTTCATTCCAGTGTTGCGTACTCCACGAAGTCGTCCGTTGTCTTGATCTTGTCGAAGCAATCCCTGAAGTCGCCGTGCTGTGGATGTGTGGGTGCCACCACGTCATGCCAGTTGAAGTCTGAGTAGGTCTGCCAGTCCGTGATCCTGTTGAGCCACACCCTGTCAGCGCCGTACTGCCGGCCGAGCTCTATTATGTTCTCCATCTCGTGGTAGTTCTCTTTCTGCACCACGAAGTGCAGTATGAATCTGAAGTCGCGTTTCTGTTTCAGTTTGGATATGCACTCCAGTCCCTCGAGCACCTTCTCCCATTTGCCACCCAGACGCAGTTTCTCGTAGGTGTCCTTGCTGGCGCCATCGATGCTGACTCCCAGTTCCTCGAGGTTGTCGATCACGTAGGGCACACGTGTGTGGAACTCCTTGAACATCAATGCGTTGGTCAGTATGGAATATTTTATATTGTCACGCTCCGGCGTCTGCTCCATGAAGTGCCTGTACACGTGTGAGGCGAACGGGTCACCGTCCGATCCTATGTGTACCTTTAGCGGGTGTGGGTAGTTGTACAGCCATTCATTGATCCGGTCCGCCAGCCTGATGCCCAGTTGGTAAGCGGAGCCCTCCTTGTGGAATACGAGGCCTTTGCGACAGCTCGGACATCGCAGATTGCAGGAGTCATCAATGGCCAGTCGCAGGTGCTTGATCTTCCTCTCCGGTTGCTGTGTGTGCCATGGTGGTGGGTTCTTGTCCAGTAGCCACGCACACTGCCTGTTGTTGCAGTATCTATACGTGGCATCCGTGATGGATGACTGAAGTTGTTCTGCCATTTTAGATTGCAGTATTTCGGACAGTTCCTGTATCTGCAGATTGCCAATGCTCTGTGGCAACCAACTCTGACACTCACAGGCGTAGCAACTGCCCTGCTTGTCTATCAGCACAGTGTCGAAAGGCCTGGGACAGCGTGTGTGGATTTTGAGGTCCTTGCTGGTGTCAATGCCGTAGTGTTCGAATAATCTCTTGTTTATCATCTGTCAGGGTCTGTGAGCATGTCAAGGGTCAGCACCACGTCCTCAGGGATGGTGGGCTTTGGCTGGTCTGACGACTGTGACTGTTTCTTTTTAAGTCTACGTTGTTCACGTTGCTGTTGCTTCCGCAGTTTCTTGTCACCCCTCGTGCTTTTGTAGTCATAGTGTATGCCCATTGTGAAACTCCATTTATAAAGGTAATTATCGTCCGGATCAGGCCGGCTTTACGCTTTTACGCTGTCGCGTGTTTTCTAAAAAAAACGCATTCCTAAAATTTAACGCTTTCGCTTCGCTTCTTAAATATCCCTATGCGAGTCGCAATAATAGAAGATACAGCCAGTCATCATCAGTATAAGGAAGTACTAAACGCATTCGCCAAAGGGTGCGGTGGTAAAATTACCAATAGTGGTAATACCAATAACTATGACTGTGCTGTTATATTTGGCAGTTACAAAAAAGAGAGAGGAAGACCCGCTCACCAAGGAAAGGGCAGGGTGGTAGAAAGTGGTATACCTTACATACAGTTGGAAACCCAACTAGTCGGTAGGCCAATAGATACTGCGTTTCACTCTGAGTTTAGGGTTGGTGTAAATGGATTTCTATGGGATGATGCCAAATGGGGATTCGAACATATACGTAGCGACAGGGCAAAAAAAGTGTTTGAGAGAAATGGTCATGATCCCAAGATCAAATGGAAAGACGACGGAGAATATATTTTACTGTGTATGCAGAAAGTAGGTGACGCCAGCCTACGAGGAACAGATGTTTTTGCTTGGACGGAGGACACTGTTAATAACATAAGGAAGCACACTAATAGAAAGATTATCATTCGTCCACACCCACTGTATAGAAAGTCTAGTCTACACAACACACTGAAAGAAAAAGTCTTAAGAGTTGCAGATGTACACTGGCAAGAAGCAGATGTTACAAAGCATAATTTTATTCCAATAAACGAGCAACTGAAAAATGCTTGGTGTACGGTAACTTACAGTTCAGGAACAGGAATAGATGCCGTCATAAATGGAGTTCCAAACATTGCCTGCGACACAGGAAGTATGGTGTATGATGTAAGCACTACAGACATTGCCGGTATAGAAAATCCGTACAGGGGTAACAAGCAAGAATGGTGTAACAAAATATCACACTGCCAATGGAGTATTGATGAATTTGAATCAGGCGAATGCTGGGAACACGTAAGTAAAAGTATATGAAATATCATTTAAGCAACGGTTGTAGTTTTAGTACAAGGAAAAAATTTTACAGTTGTCATCAGCAACTAGGTAGTTTGTTGAACATAGAAGAGCCAACAATAAGCATGGCCAAGGGTGGCAGAGGCAACGATAGGATATTGAATACAACTATGCACTGGTTCTACAAAAATCCAGAAAAAATTAAAGATACTTTTGTAAGCGTTGGCTGGACAACCGGATACAGATGGGACTACGTAAGTGGATATGTAACACCAAAAGAAAAAGAAGGTGGAATCAAAGGAGAATTATTGAAGTTTGATTATCAATGGAGCACCTGGCAGTTGTGGCAACACGATTTTTTCATGAGGGATAAAGACATGGACCTTGAACTATCTAGTGCTGTAAAATTGTATACCAACATATTGTCGTTACAGTATTTTTTGAAATATCACAAAATACCTTATGTGTTTTATCACGCACTTACTAATGATCTACCAGAGACAGAGGTCAATGGTAAACAAAGACCAGACCTAAAATTATTGAAAGATCAAATTGACCGTAAACATTTCTTTAATTTTGAAACAAGCGAGTATGTAAAAGAAAATGTGCAGATGCAGAAAGACAATAGGTCTTCAGCAGAACATAGAGTAAAGGTACAGAACAAGGATTATGTACAAAGTCATTTCGAATATTGTGCTAAAAATGGATGGACGAAATCTGCTAATGACGGACACCCTAGTCAAACAGGGCATCACAAGTGGGCGGAAGAGCTATACAAATTTATTAAAAAAAATAATTTAATCTAATACAACACAACTAGCCTGATAGGCCCAGTTCCTGTTCAATGGTCTAACCTTCCTGTTACATTCCTCCAGCCACTCTATTAAGGCCAAGAACTCCTGGTTTTGCCATTTACTCATTTTGCCCGACAATCTAAAGTTACAGAATTCGTCAAACGTTATGACTGTGCCTTGGACAATTTGTTTGTTCAAGTGAACTAAGACTTCTTTTGTTGATGAGTAGATATCTGCGTCCATGTGTAAGAAAGCGATAGGATCTTTGTTTAGTTTCTTCCAAGCAGGCACAGTATCTTTGAACCAACCTTTGTGTAGTTTTATATGTGCCGGTACGACAGGAGGTTGGCAACTCATATCAGGGACCTTGCCTGTTCCGTTGTCCCAATCTTCAGGTAGCCCTTGCCATGAGTCAAATGCATGTATAACTTGTTCAGGATATGCCTCTATCAGCCAATTCAAACTCCTACCTTCTCTGACACCAAACTCACACCAATGTCCATTGACTGTAACTTCTTTTACTGACTCTAACAAATGTTTTTGTATGCTCAGTGTGTAATCTGCTGATGTCTTTTTGCCCACGTATATGGGGTCAAGACTTATCCAGTCCTGTAGTAAATTTCTGCCTTTGCTTATAGTCGATAACAAAGTTTTTAACTGTAATTTGTCTTTTACTGTTTTTATTTTTTTTGACATTTACAAAAAGCAAGTTCCACACACGGATTATTGGGAATGTGTCCTGTGTTAGTTTCTGATAACAATCTGTTGCAGTAGACTTCATATCCTTTATCTTTGAATCTATTGATTATCAGATTTAATTTCTGGAATTCGGTATCAGTATCGCCCATGTACATTTCAAATTCTCCGACAACTTGTTTCACTGGTAGTGCTAGATCTAATATTTCGTTACATATCTCATACCATCTTCCTTCAATATCAAACTTTATTAGGTCCACACCATCGCCGAGTTGTGCTACAATATCTTTGATACTAACACAGTCAACAGTGTATGAGTGTACTAGATTATCAGGATCAAAATTTTCTAAACTGTAACATCTTTTAGTTGGGTCGGTTGTATAAAAAGTAAGTGATTTGTTTTTAGGATCATAGGCCTTGTTGCTGTGTGTAATGTCGGCCTTT
>VMHT01213305.1_pt1 | contig 13397 bp, 13 predicted proteins | sample 4693611 | NCBI WGS metagenome assembly VMHT01 (sample SAMN12280063, study PRJNA550983) | marine metagenome | isolation source: seawater sampled from same location over 5 years 0.02-0.2 micron viral filtrate | place: USA: collected off the coast of southern California halfway between the port... ... | reverse complement strand
CCTAACTACGCCAAGAAATCTAAGAAGAAGAAATAACATTATGAGTGAAAATAAATACGGACTAAGACGTGAAATAGTAGATAAGTATGGAAAAAAAGAGGCTGTACAATATGCTAAAGATGTTAAAGCATCTAGAGCTTTTCCAGCTGCTGACGATTTAAGGCAAAAAATCTCAAACCCAGAAATAAAGGTAAGAAGAATTGAAGGAAATTCACCATACAGATCTAGAGATGCCTATAAAACTGTTACCCCAGCTGGGAAACAACAAGCTGAACGTAGATTAAGAAAGATTCAAAAAGATGCAGCTAAATCATACACAAGGAAAGTAGCTAAAGAAACTGCAAAAAAAACAAAGGACACATTGTCTAAACTATCAAAGGCATCTAAGGCATCTGGAGTTGGTATAGCTATAGAGGCTGGAACTCAATATATGAAAAGTAAAAACCAACAAAGAAAGTTGATAAAGGGTTTCAATGAATTAAGAAGCCAGAATTTAAGAAAAGGATAAGGATGGGTGAGCTCAAAAAGTGGAGAGAACAAAACTGGGTACGAATCGGAATTGACGGTTCAATCAAAGGACCTTGTGGAACCTCAAAAGATAAGAAGCGACCAGACCGTTGTCTTCCAATGGCTAAAGCCAAGAGTCTCACTAAGTCTGAAAGAGCGGCTACAGCTCGCAAGAAGAAAGCTGGTGGAGCAAAGGGAAAACAATTCGTAGCAAATACACCAAAAGCAAAAGTAAGAACTAAGAAATAATGGTTGGAGATATATTAAATTTTGTAGAACAAATAGGGATACCAATTACATCTGCTTTAGCAGTCGGTTGGTTTCTTTTTATTATTTTAAAATTTATACTCAAGCAAGTATCAGATAGAATCAGTGGATTATCCGGAGCATTGATTTCTCTAGAGAACAAGATAGACAATATGAACAACGATATAATAAAGATAGATGCACACTTCTCTTGTGCATTTAACTGCGAGCCGAACTTAGATAGAATCGCGGCAAGCGAAGGCAAAGAGGATTGCCGAGATGACTAATGAGCGGATACGAGTTTGAACACTGGGCTGACCTTATAGCCAAATTTGGATTTTCAATTATTGCTTTGATAGGACTAGGGTTCTTTGTTTGGCACATATGGAAGTGGGTAACTAATGTAGTAAACCCAGCTCTAGATGACTGCGGAAGTTCTCTAGGTAAATTAAAGAAACAAGTACAAGCATTAGATAACGATATGATACGATTAAATATGAAACTCAAGATACTTATTCAAGAGCGTCATATTATTGATAAACACAAGGACGAAGATTAATGGCTATAGATAAGAAAAAGATGAAGTGCAACGTACCTCGCCGAGATGTTCAAGGCGGCAAGAAGTTCGTAGTAAAAGCTTGTGAAGGTGGTAAAGAAAAGATTATTCGTTTCGGAGATGCGAATATGAAAATCAAAAAGAATATACCAGCTAATAAGAAAAGCTACTGTGCTCGTAGTGCTGGTATCAAAGGCAAGGGAAAAATGTCCGCTAACTATTGGTCAAGAAAGGCTTGGGGCTGCTAGATGGCAAGATACGATACATATACTCGCTTCGATGACAGAATGGTGGAGGAGCTAGACCGCGGATTCATTGGATTCAATAATCGTCTACGCCCAGACCAGTTGACCTCTGGTATTTTATTTGATAGCCAAAATGGTAGAATGGCTCAAAACGGCGAGTGGCAAACTCGTAAAGGTATTGATAATATTAAGGCACCTTTAGCCACTGGTAGTGCTGCTTTGACTTTACCGTTTTATTTAATGAATACAAATATTACTACAAACTCTGTAGCAGTTACTAGTAATGAATTGATTTTAAATTTTGCTTCAGCTCACGGACTAGGAACATCTGGAAGCGGACAAGTACAACTAGACACTAGTTCACTTACTGTAAGTCCAGCAACTACTTCTGGATTATATACTGTAACTATTGTAGATGCAGATACTATAAAACTTACTGACAAGACATATAGTTCAGCAAGTGGAAGTGCTACTGTTACTAAGCCATCTTTGGCTGATACTGCTGTCAATGAAATATACGGTTCTTGTATTTTCTCTGACCCCAATGATGAATCCGAAAGTTACATTATATTAGCTACTAACGCAAAAGCTGTAGCAATTAAAGTATCAGACCCTAGTACCACGTATGATTTAAGTTACGGCGGAGAAACAATTTCATCTCCAGTGGAAATGATTCAAGCTTTCAATAAGTTGATTATATTCCGCAAAGGGGATACTCCTTTAGGAAAAGATTTATCCGCTACAAATATAAACACAAGTCCAGCTTTAGATAAGGTAACAAGCGGAGAGTACAGTCAGCCCACTCAGATTGTTTGTGCAAGTGGTGAGTTCGCTTTGATTGAAAACCGAGGAGTAGTACACCAAACGGATGGGATATCTCAAGGAGATATTATTTCAGTAGTAGCAGAAAAAACACTAGGTAGTGGTACTACTAGTGGTGACCAAACATCTGGTTTAATAATCGGAGAAAGATTAACAGTAGCTAAAGTATTTACTGCTGGTTCTACTACAAGTATAACAAATGTAACTAAAGAACTTATAACTGGAGGTGAGTTCGATGGATTATACAAAATTACGGCTACTGCTTCTGGTCACGGAAAAAATGTTGGAGATCCCATTACAATAGATAATTTTGATGACGTTAAGATTGACGGTAAAAGATTCGTAGCTGAAGTAAACGTAAATGATATAGTATTTTATGTTCCCCAGAATCCTTCTATTACACTAACTGGAGATGAAACTCTAGCTCTAGCCGCTGGATTTGAGTTTTATTTGGACGCATCTAAGACAAGTACCCACGTAACAGATGGACAAAGCTTAACAAGTACACCAGTATTTGCTCGTAAGGTTTCCGAAGGACTAGGATTCTCTCATATGCCAGCACCAGAGTACGGTGTATATCACCAACGAAGACTCGCGGTTCCCTATCGCTATAGTGTAAGTGACGCAATCGATACATACGCGGATCGTAAAATATTTGATGAGATTCTTTTATCAGATATTCTAGATACAGATACATACGACCAAGTGTATGGACAGTTTAGATTCAATGCTGGTAAGTCTGATTTCAATGTAGGTATGTTATCATTCTCTGATGATAAGTTAGTTGTATTCAACAGAAATAGTATTCACATCGTAGTAGGAAACGGAGACTTAGGTGGATTCCAATCTCAGTTACTCACTGATGAAGTTGGATTAACTGCTAGGAACTCAGTGGTTCAAGTCGGTAATCAGATTTTATTCTTATCGGATAACGGAGTTTACGGACTTAGCTTCGTGGACTTATATAACCTTCGCGGAAATGAGGTGCCAATATCTGGAAGTATCCAGAAGACAATAGATACAGTAAACAAAGCACACGTAGACAAAGCTAGTGCTGTATACTTTGACAATAAATACTACTTAGCTGTTCCTACTGGAACTTCAGAGGTGAATAATACCTTGTTGATTTACAACTTCTTGAATAAAAGTTGGGAGTCCATAGATACTGTAAACAATGTAGATTTAAGTGGTAGTACTTTCTCATCCTTTGAGTTCACTAAATTATTAGTAGCTGGTAAAGGTTTAAAAAGAGGGGTGTACGTAACAAATACAGACGGAGGTATTCATAAGTTAGAAGTTTGGGGTGATGGTATTGATAGAGTTATTACTGATATTGGTAGCACTACAGAAACTGAAACTAGAGTTCAAGGTTCTGCTACTAGTAGAATGTTTACATTACAATCTATAGACCGCAAAAAGTTCAATAACTTTGAGCTACATTTACAATCCGGTCTAGATAACTCATCAGATGCTTCAATCTCTGCTACTACCGAAAACTTAGATTCTGAGCCAGCTCTAGATCTCAAAAATGCTAGTGATTATGTTGGCGGAGTCATAGCCCCAGACGAGGACGTATCAATAAGAGGGCGTATAGGGAACAAAAGGGCTTACGGATTACAAATGACTTTAACAAGCACTCTAGGTAGACCTAGATTTAGATCTCTCAAAATCGCCGGAGCTGAGACGTTCCGCTCGACAAGTAGTGTACAATAGTAATAAATGATTTATAGATAATTATGGCAATTTTAAGTAAAGGAACAACTTTTGGTTCAACAGAACAAGTAACATCAGACAAGATAAATAATTTAGTAGATGCAGCGACTTTCGTAAGCGGAGGAAGTGGCACTTGCGTGACTGGTGGTGGATTAGAAGTAACAACTGGTGGTCAGCTACAAGTTCAAGACGGTGAAATAGACTTAATTAAGCTATCTACCAACAACGCTTTGAACTCTGGATTGTATGGTGTACTAGATAAAGTTTATCCAGTTGGTTCAATTTATATTGCAACAGTATCAACTAACCCAGATACATTAATGTTTGGAGGAAGTGGTAATACCACTTGGACAGCATACGCAGAAGGTAGAGTTATTGTAGGTAAAGAGAGCAGTGGTACATTTAGCGGAGCCGGAGATACTGGTGGTTCTGAAACTCATACGTTAACAGAAGCTCAACTTCCGGAGCACTATCACTTTGTTGTAAATAATGGTGTTACTACAGAAACCGGAAACATTGACACCGGTAATGCAGTATGTGAATCTGCAACTCAAAGTTCATCCACAAATCAATCATATACTTTAAGACCAGAAGGTACTTACGGTGACGTAGGTAGATCTTCACGTGTTGGAAATGGCACAGCTCACAACAATTTACAACCTTATATAGTAGCATATATTTGGAGACGAACCGCCTAATACCTTTTATGAAAAACTTTTTAATAGAATTTTTTAGACCTTTAGATAATCTTATCTTTAATTACTTCGTAAAGATCGGAGTAATTAAACCTATTTTTGGTGCTTTAGTTGGTGGTATGATGTCCTCAAGGGCAGCTAGTAAAAGTAGAAAAGCTTCACGTGCAGCAGAGGCTAGATCACGTGCCGACTTACGAAAAGCTTACGAAGAGATAAGAGATCCTTCCGAGATTATTTCAGAGGCTTACTCTACTGGTCTTTACAGCCCCGAAACTATGGGAGCCATAATCGGTGCAGAAAGAGAACTTATTCCACAGTTTCAAGAGTTAGCAGAACTCAGAGCTCGTGGTATTCGTGGCATCCAAGAGGAATCTAAACTACGTCAGTTAGATCTATTGGGTCAGTACGGTGCAGATATTAGAGGAACTTTAGAGGACCCAAGATTAGCACAACTTGCCGGTATGGATGTAGCCGAAGCGGAAAGATTAACAGCCGAGGCTGCTGGACCACTTGGAGTAGAAGCCGCTAGAACAGCTGAACAAACTGCACTAGGATTAGGTCAAAGAATGGGAAGAGTGGGAGATGCTTCTACATTAGCTAGAGCCGCTCTAGGTAGAGAGTCCGCACAGAGAGCACGTAGACAAGAAGCCTCTGGTGCACGTCAAAGAGCCTTACAATCAGCTACAGCTGCTCAAGTTGATCCATCTGCTTTCTTATTTACACCTTCTGCTGAAGAACAAATATTTCTACAATCCGGACTAGGTGCACAAGTCACAGACCCCGGACAAGCGATAAACTTAGGTTCTGCTGCAGACGTACAAAGAGCTAATATCCTTATTGGACAAGGTGCATTATCATCACAAGCCGCAGCTGCAAGATCCGGTATAGCTGGTCAACAAGCTTCTACATTAGGTAGTCTTATAGGAGGTATGGATTTCAGTGGATTCGGTAGCCGAGGAGCTAGTGTTGCATCAAATTTTCCGGGCGGCGTAGGATACGGTACAGTTCTAGCACCACCATCTGGAGGATTTTCATCAACTTCACCACAAAATCCATTCGCTGGATTTAACCCATTTCAAGGATAATGCTTAGAGGATCATCACCAATTCAATTATCTCAACTCGATATAAGCCCCGCACTTCAAGCTGGGGCTTTGGAGCAACAAGCTGCTGTGAACTTAGCTAGTAGTATTAATCAAGCCGTCCAAGATTTCCAAGCTAAACAGCAAGAGAAAGAACAAAAGAAGATGACAGCTAATGCTCTTCGTCAATTCGTTCCGGGATTAGGAGAAGAGGTATACGGTGCTATTGCAAAGGACCCACAGATATTGAAGTCAATGTCTGACCTTACTAATATACAAGCTGCACAGCAAGAGCAAGAAATATTGGGACAAGAGATGGCAAAGCGTGAAGAACAAGAATCTATTCTTGAAAAAGCTATTTCGGCTAACATAGGAGCTGGTCCAGAAGGAACCCTTGATGTGGCTGGTGTAAGACAATCATTCCTAGATTTGGGAGGAACAGATGAAAGTGTTCTTGGAAAATTATTTGATAAACCCGGAGAAATAAGGGTAGATAAAGAAACCGGAATTATTACACAAGACGGTTCATTTAAAGGTCAGATAGCAAGTTCTTTATTAGATATAGAACCAACTGAATCCGAGTTAAAACTCACTCAACTAGAGATAGATAAAAAGCAAGCAGAGGTAGATAAACTTCTTGCTCAAATAGAAGAGATAAAAGCTGGGGATACTGATCCATTTTCATCAAACCAAAACTCCAATGTATCAATCGTAGGAATAGACGGTAAACCTCTTTAATTTAATATGGCTCAAAGAACCGTAACTCTATCAGACGGAAGAACTCTTACGTTAGAGGTTAGTGATGATGCTACCCAAGAGGATATTATATCTACGGTAAATCAATTCTTAGAATCCGAGAAGCCAAAGCTTCCGGAACTAGAATCCCAACCATCCCTAGGAGATATTGGTAAAGGATTGACCGCCGAAATAGCAATCGGACAAGGTGCCAAGTTAGCTGGATTGACAGCTGGTGCGGCTCTCGGAGGACCTATAGGAGCTTTAATAGGATTAGGAGTTGGAGCTGTAGCTGGTGGAATTAGTGGTTCATTAACAGCCCAAAGATTAGAGGGCAGAACTGATTACAGTTGGGGTCGCGTAACTGCTGACACATTATTAAATGTAATGGATTTTACCGGAGGAGGTAAAGCCGCTAAAGCAACTAAATTATTTCCAAAGCTTGGCAAGCGAGCACTCACTGGTGCTGGTATATCTGCTGGTGCTGCTCAAATAGAAAAAGGTATCGAGGAACAAGAACTCCTTTCTCCTACTGAACTTCTTGTAGCTGGAGCAACTGGCGGTGCACTGAACATAGGAATCGGTGCAGCTGGTGATGCACTAGGTGATATATACCGAAAGAAAATTGCTGGTAAAAATGTAGATGCAGTACAGAAAGCTTACGATGAAGGTGATGCAGATATAATAGCTTTAGTAGATGCTGTAACCAAAGAAGGAGACCCCGAAGGTAAGTTTGATAGATTTATGAAGTCTATATCTTCTTACGCTTTACCAACTAAAATTATCGGAAATAAAGCATCCGCTGATATTCGAGATGCTATGTCTAAGTCAGAGGCGGCAATGGATTTAGCTACACGAGCTAGAAAACAAATAGATAGTGTTTATAAAGATTTGAATGCAAAAGATAAAAGACTTGTAGACAATTATCTTATGGGGGAAACCAGTGAGTTAAATACTTTTAAATCAAAAGGGGATGGAGAAACAGTTCCTAAATTCAATTTTACTAAACAACAATCAAGAGATTTTTTGCGTGAAATAGAAACTAGCACTGAAGCGATACCAGATATAGTTGCAAAAAACCCTCAACTAAGAAAAGCATCTATTGAAAACGCTAAAAGTATTCACGGAGATACAGTTCGAGTTTATAGAGTTTACAGTTTACCTAAAGGAAAAGAGTTGAGACCGGATGAAATAGTTAGTACAACTTATAGTACTCAAGCTATGATGGGTTTAAATAATCAGATCCCAACTAGATTCCAAAATATGCAAACATTTGAAATAGAAGAAGCTGATAGAGTGTTTAGAGCTTATGATGTTCCGGTTGATAGGGTCATAGCGGATATTCCATTTCTTGGTGATTCGGCTATTAAAAAATTAAATCAACAAAAGTTACGAGGTAAAAGAAATGTAGTAACAATGGAGGATTTAAAAGATACTATAGATTCTGAAGGAGAGTTGGTTGTTGATTTACGAGGAATAAAGCCGATAAAAGAAACTAAATTTGAAGGTCGAGCTGAAGAAATTGCTCTCAATGAAATACTACTATCTAAGGAATTTGAAGGAGGAAAAAAAGATTATGCTGAAAGTGTAGAAGATTTTTTGCTTTCAGATTTATATCCCGGAAGTTATAAATATTTTACCGGAAGAGATGGAAAACCAACTAGAGATATTAAAGAAATAATCTCAGCTCAAGATCTCCCAGAAAATAAAGATTACTTTGATGCCGCTAAAAAAGTTATACAATTCAATAAGGATTTTGATTTGATAGATTCGCCCGAAGTGAAAAAGGCTAAGTCTACAATTAATTCAGCTAGGAAAAAATTAGATGAGTATCAAGATATAATAATTGATTTATATGACAAGGGCGTGCTTGATATAAATGAACTTACTTATCAGAAAATAGTTAATTCAAGAAAAAGAGGAGATTATGCTACTACTGAGTATCAGTTTTTCTTGGATGATGCTTATAAACCAACTAAGCAGCAGACTCAAGCATTACTAAATAGATTAACTGAAGATGCTCGTAGTAATTTCATTGCTAGAGCTAAAAAAAGAAAGAGCAAAAATATATTAGAAAAAGCCGATGAGCTTCAGCCGCAGTTTGAAAAAAGAGCAGCGGATAAAGTTAGAAAGCTATTAGATTCTAGGGAAAGCGTAGAGGGTATTTATGGTCTACCGCGAGGAATCCTAAAAAGAAAAGAAGATAAAAGCGATGAAATGAAAGATTTCTTGGGAATCATTGAAGATCCCGGAGAGAAATTATTTGGTACTATTTCTAAACTAGGTCGATTAGCTTCTAGTATTGATGGAGATAGAAAACTAACCGATAGGTTAGTCAACAGCGGAATAGGCGTAGTGGCTGACGGTCAAGCGGATATAGATAGATTGCTTGATCAAAATTACGTGAAGTTAAAGATTAAAGGTAAGGAGCAAAATAAATATGGTCAAGAGCGAGTAACTAGAGCTATTGACAAATATCAAGATATTAGATCTAGAGAAATCTATGACACAATAGACGAAGCCCTAACAGATGGTGTGCCAAGAGGATTTTTAAAAAATATAAAAGAAGAATCATACGTCAGAGGAGGTAATTCAGTTTACGTACCTAGAGAAATAAATACAGCTATTGATCTTCTATCAAGAAAAAACTTCAAGGATGACTCAATCCTTTGGTCTGAAAATCTATTTACTCAATTACTTTCTACCACAACAGCTGCAAGTAAGTTTGTAAAAGTACCATTAAGCGTAGCCGCTTATCCAGTTCAGTTCTTTGGTAACGCTGTGATGGTTGGTGGTATGGGTATGAATCCTTTTAAAAATTATACTAAAAATTTTAGAATAGCTACAAGTGATTTAAACACTAAGTACTTCAGAGAAGGTGGATTTGCCAAGGATTTAACCTTAAATAGAATGACTCGACTAAAGGAACTTAACTTAATAGATAAGGGAATATCTGCCGGTGAAATACGAGAAGGATTATCTAAAGGTTTCTTTGGTAAAAAATTTGGTAAAGCGACTGAGCCAGTAGGTAAGTTTTATAGTATATTTGATACAGCTCAAAGACTTTCTGTATTTGATAACTACAAAGGCTTTTTGAAAAAAGTTATGCCAGACGATCAGTTTAAGAATCTAGGCAATGATAAGATAGAAGAGATTGCCGCTGAACTAACAAATTCAACTTATCAAAATTACAGCAGAATTAATCCAGCTATGAGATACTTATCTAGGATAGGGTTCCTAAATGAGTTCGCCGCTTTCAATTTAGAGCAAATGAGAACAATGGCAAATCAAGCCACATTTATCAGAAGTTTAACTAGCGGTAAGTTTGCCAATGACATAAAGTCTGAATACGGAGTTGATTTAGATAGAGAAGCTTTATTTAAAGAAGGAAACAAAAGAATTGGATTCTTGTTAGGTATGTTGTCCGGTGCAACAGCTGCTGTTACTGCGGTAAATCGAGGAGTTCAAGGTGTTTCATCTGAAGAAGAAAATGCAATTAGAGAAACAGTTGTTCCAACTTGGGATGAAGATAGTAAATTATTATTACGTAAGGATGGTGACAAAATTAAGACAGCTAATATAAGTTACCAAATACCTATTGCAGAATTGACTTCAATAGTTGAGTCCGCACTTCGCGGAGAAAATCCAGTTGATGCAGTTGGTCAAGGGTTCGGAGCCCTTTGGAATAAAATGGGTGGATCTGGAACAATGAATGCCAATAACTTTTTTGCTGCCTTAAACAATAGGGACCCAAGAACCGGTAGACCAATCAGTGACGAGCCCGGAGGATTAGGTCAATTTACTGACAGATTTGTTTACTACTTTGGTAAATCATTTACCCCAACTTTACTCGGTAAAACTCAAGACAAAACTGTTCCGGATTTGATAGCTAGATACACTATAGGTCTTCGTAACCAAAATACAACAATCGAAGGTGGTGCTGGTTTTAAACTTAGAGCACTAAGAGATAATTTTAATAATGTTCGCCGAAGCTACTCAAGTGATTTGTACCGAGGTGTAGATATGCAAGATGCTTACCAAGCACGTAATGCAGTATTCCAAAGAAACTTATTGCAAGTAATTAAACACGCCAATAATCTTAGAACGCTAGGCAAAACAGATGAATATACTGATAAGATTCTAGCTAAATCTGGGTTGTCTAAAAAAATTAGAGAAGCGGCTCTCAATAATGAAATGATTAATATGCCTTTCGGTGTAGGTATCAGCGGAACTAGAGCTGAAAAGAAAGAGAGAGCGTTTGAATTGTACGAGAGTTTACCGAAAGACGTAGGTCTTTATATGCTTAATGAAGCAAGAGACGATGGTAGAATAAAACAAAGCACCATCAATGAGATTATAAGACAATCTCAGTTTAAAAAATTGTCACCATAAAAAAAGCCCCCACCGAAAAATAAAACAAAACGGTGAGGGCTAGTAGATAATGGTTAACAATAAACCTAACTGCTCTAAGACATATTAGAAAGTAATTCTTTGAGGTATTTCTTTTGGTCTTGCAACTCCTTGCGGCGTTCTTCAAGAGCCTCTATCCTATAGGACACAGTCCTTGATTCTTCACGGATAAGATTTATCCTAGTGTGCAGTCTCTCGATGTTATCGTTCATTAGCTCTTAGTTATTTGTAGGCTTAGTGTAAAGTTCAAGACTCCTACTGATAGCCAAATAATTCTGTCCCCTTTGAGTCCATCAACCTCTACGAATATAGAAGGAATGATATAGATTTCGGGCACCTTGAATATATGTAATCTCATAAAAGTAAAATAGTTGCGTCCTTTGCCGAGAGGTATCCTATTGGCTTCTCCGACTTCCCTTGTTTTGTGAACTCTGTGGAGTTCGGTAATAGTTTCGTAGTCCATTTGAAATTATAATCCTTTCTAGTTAATTTGCTGATGTTGTAAAGATAAACAGTTTTGTTTACTTCCGTCAAGAAAATAAAATCCTTTTTAAGATTTTTTGCTATCTCCATATTGGAGTTGTACTTGATGGCTTCTATGAACCACGGATCCCAAAATTCAGATCTGCACTTCACTTCGATAATGTATTTGTCACACTCGAAATCGAATGGACTAAACTGGTCTTCTGGTTCTATCAGAGTTCCCAGTTGGGGGTAGAGTTTTTCGAGTCCTCTTGCGACTGCTCTTTCTTTATCCTTCATAAATTAAAAGATGTAGGCGGCGAAAGGGAATATGATTAACCCACCACCGTCTTAATAGGCGGACTACCTACATCAAAGTATTATATAAACAGACCTTTATTAGTGTAGAACTTGAACTTACCTTTTACGTCTCTCTCTCCTTCTCTGTTCTTTGCTACGTTGTACTTCATACTGATATAAGATCCTAATCCGTCAAGTCTTTTCGATGCTTCTATGTCATCATTTTCTGCCCACATAAGAATGATTACATCCGCATCATTTTCAATATCGCCGGAATCCTTGAGGTCGTAGATTGCTAGACCACCTTCTCTTCTGGCTCCCTCTCGGTTTACTTGAGAGAGGAGTAACACTCCTATGTTTAACTCAAGTGCAAGTTGCTTGATAGTGTGAGAGATATTGGCTACTGCATCGTTCTTTGATTGGTTCTTGTTACTGAATGGAATCAGCTGTAGATAATCTATTACCAATAGCTTTACTCCATATCGGCGAACCATAGTCCTAGCGTGCGAACAAAGCTCTCCAATGTTCTTAATGCTGTGCACTGTATAGATAGGCATATCCTTTAGGCTATCGCATCCTTCCCTAATCTTTTTCATCTTGTCGTCAGCAATTACTTTTTCCTTAATTTGCCGTAGGTTCGCCCCGGATTTACAAGTGAGGATACGTTTAAGGACTTGCTTTTGAGGCATCTCTAGGCTAAATACGCCGCATTTAGTGCCATCCTTGTACGCTGATCTAGCTACAATATTTAGGGCTAACTGGGATTTACCACAAGATGTAGGAGCAGAGATAACCACAACCTCGCCGGCACCGATACCTCCGTTACCTAGCTTATCGTCTAAGTGTGGGATGTGGGTCTTGACTACGTCCTCTGTCCATTCGCCGGATAACTGTTGCTCGAACTCTGTTTGAAGTTCTTCAACGGCGTTACTAATGGTCATATCAAAACCAGTTGTGGTCTCTAAGTCCAAAAGACTACTCTCTACATCACCTCGGATTATTTCCGTTTCTTCGGATTCGTCCTCGGCTTTCTCAAGAGCAACCTTGAAAGTTCTTATCATCTTGCGAAGGTTTGATTTCTCCTTCACAACATTGGCACAGTTCTGGGCATCTAAAGTAGATGTGTGCTTTTCCATTAAAGTGCTTATCATTGTCATTCCGTCAACGTCCTCAAAGCTAGAGGAACGCTTAAGCTCCTCTATCAATGAGATTTCGTTTAAGGGTTCGCCCTTTTGGGCGAGTGAACTGACACTTTGAAAAACTAAGTTATGTCTAAAAAGATAAAAGTCATCTGCCTTTATCTTGTGAGCTATGCTGTCGTAGAAGTCACTGCTTCCGTCAGCCAGACAGTGAGCAAGGACTCTCTCCTCGGCATCCACATTCTTCGGTATCTTTAATTCGTTTTCTTCCATCATCTATTTGTTCTTTCATAACCCTTAGGCATTGTCCTAAATATCTAAGGTGATTCTTTTTTTCGCTTTCAATTTTGTTTTCAGTTGCCTCATTCTGTAAGTGTATTGCGAGGTCAACTCCGTCATATAGATTGTTAAGAAGTTTATTAGTCATAGAGTATTATCATATCATTTAAGTCCATTTTTAGTTTTGTATATCGTCCAATTCTTTTG
>VMHT01115243.1_pt1 | contig 13397 bp, 6 predicted proteins | sample 4693611 | NCBI WGS metagenome assembly VMHT01 (sample SAMN12280063, study PRJNA550983) | marine metagenome | isolation source: seawater sampled from same location over 5 years 0.02-0.2 micron viral filtrate | place: USA: collected off the coast of southern California halfway between the port... ... | reverse complement strand
GATACAGCAGAAGAATCATTACTATTTAAAATAGGTTGAAATATTTTTGATTGTTCACCTGTAAAAAATCTATTAGTTGCTCTGTTATAAGCTGTAGGTACACTTCCTTCTAAAAATTGATAATAACCTGAAGCAGAACTTTTTAATTTATTTTTTCCTCTAGCTAAATTTTTATTTTTACTTTCAGCAAACTTAGTATTATCTATTAATACTTGTGCATTACGTTTAAATGTATCATAAGAAACATTTTTATATTCTGGATTATCTTTAATTAAACGAGCATACTCTATTTGTAATACAACATCATTTAAGTCTTTATTAGCTTTACCACCCTTAACTAATCCAAGTCTAGCCATCTGGTCAGAGTAAGGTGCTCCTGTAAAAGGGTCAACTCTGTCTGCTGGGTTTTCTGCAGTATCAGGAACTTTTGGTCCTGTTATTAAACCACCGGTTGAATATTGACCTCGTAGTTCTAATAATTTTTGCTCATCTCTTTCTAATAATTCTTTTGCAGTTGGAGCAAGTTCTCTAGCTACTGGAACTACCTCTAATCCTTCTATACCTACTTTAGCAATTTCTTCTAATATAGTATCAGCATCATTATCTGCCATTTCAATAACAGGAGAAATAATAGCTTCTCCTATATCAGTCATATAACCTAATACTGGTGCTACCTGCTCTGGTAAAGAACCATAATCACTAAATTGTATTATACCTCTAACTTTTTCTATACTAAAAGTATTTAATCCTGAAAAACCTAAAGCTTCTCCTACCTTTTCATACGTGCTTTCTTCAACAATAGAATCTTTATAAGTTTGATTAGTTGATAAAGCAACTTGTAATTGTCTAATACTATGATATATTGGTAAAGCTGCAGCCATTCTTAAAAATAAAGCTGCATCTCCATCTTCAACTCTAGCTAGTAAAGCATTTGTTTGTGAAGTTTTTGCTTGTGCCCAAGATAAAAAACTACCTAAAAATTTTACTAAAGGACTTTTACTTTGTGCAAACAATCTTCTATTACCTACAGTTGGTATTAAAGCATCTCTATCAGCACTATTTATACCTGCTCTTTTTAAATAAGACTTAGCTAAAGGGTCTTCAATAGCTTCTACTGTATTTTTAAATTGACTTAAATATTGCAGCTCTTTAGGTCTTAAACCTAATTGAGATATTTCTCTTTGTAATGCTGTTTTAGACTGTAATAAAGTTCTAGATTTTCCTTTTGCAAATAATTTAGAAATATCTAAAGTTCTTTCAACTCCTGCAGTAAACGCCCAATTACGAGCAATTCTTGTAACTCTACCTAATTGAAAAATTTCAAAAAAATCATTTGTTGCTCTTAATACTTTTCTTTGATAATTTTGTAATCCATTACTACCGTTTAAGACTAAAACATCTGCCATTTCTCTTTCAATTAAATTTTCTATTCTATCACGACCTCTTAATTTAGTCCAAGGTGTTTTAGTCCAAGAAACATCTTTACCTTTAACTTGTTTAGTAACATTATTTAAAGACAAAACTTCATCAGATAAGTTAGCTTTAGACATTAAAGCTTTTGCTGATGCTTTATATCCACTATTAGTCATTATCTGTAACCAATCTCCCATACTTGGTATAGCTACTTTTAATAACCTAGTCATTGCTAATCCAGTTTGTAAAAATGTAATAGCAGCTAAACCTGTATCAGATGTAAATGCTTTATCAGCTTGATAAACTCCAAAGTAAGCTTCTAAAGAATCTTTTATTTTTTGTTTTTCTCTATCTGCTGCTTGTTTAATTCCGGGTCTAACTCTATATAATTCTTTAACAGACTTAAATCTATTTTCAGGGTCTGCAAAACTTTTAAAATTATTATCAATATCATTAAATAATTTAGTTATGCCTTCACCTTTAGCACCAAATCTTTTTACAAACTCAGCTACAGGAATAGTGTTTTTAGTTAGTTGTTGTAACGTAATTAAAGGATTTTGTTCAAACAAATGAGATACTCTTGCTCTAGCTTCTTGGTCATATAGTGTTCTTTTTTTATCAAAATGTCTAGCAGCATTTAATACAAATTTTTCATCTCTTGATTTACCTATATTATTATTTGTCTGAAATAATGCTTCTTGATTTTCTTTTGCCCATATGCTATTATTTCTTATTCTAGTGCTAGTATTTAAATATTCTCCTGCAATTTTTTTAGCTTCAGTTTGAGCTCTTTTTAAATTTTTAGGAACACCAAATTGATTAACTCTTTGAATGTAAAAAGCATCAGCTAAATCATTAATAACTTGTTCATAATTTTCTTGTTTAATTGCAGATTGTTTTAATATTTGTGTCAAACCATATTCAGTTTCTTCTTCAAAATCTAAACCTCTATTAATAGCATAAGTTTTAAATTCTTCTGTGTAATTAGTAATCTTATTAGATAATTGTAAAGCTTCAGCATATTTAGGATTTTTTATATCTTGAGCAGAAACAAAACTAAATCTAGCTAAAGAAACATTAGGACCTGAAGTTAAATCTAATCCTTTTTGATTTGTAATTTTACCTGCTAATTCTAATACTTCATCATCATAAGAAGATAACATTTCAGCATATCTGTTTCTCCAATATCCTGCTTGAACTGCAGCTTCTTGTTCTACAGGTAGTTCTCTTTGTACTTTACCAAGTGTAACTCCTCCACCTTGCATACGAAACATTTTAGCTGCATAGTTTACCACAGGCTCAGAGTAACTCATTAAATCTTGTACATGAGAACCTGCTGTTAAACCTTTTAAGGTATTAAACCAACTTCTCCTTGCACCATTTATAAACTCTTTATTTGCAACATCACGTATTTTTTTAGGAATTAATTTATATTCACTTCTTTGAATCATTTTTAAGTATTGTCCAATACCTGCACCTATTAAAGCAAATTGTATTGTTTTTTCATTGCCTTCACCTTCTTCAGTAAAAGTAGCTCCAAATCCTCCACCTATAATTCCACCAAATAAAGGTCTAACAGTTTCTTGTATTATTCCTCTAGCTAAATTTTCTGTTAGTACACCATTTTTAAATGCTTTTACCATTGTTTTATTTGTTACATCTAATAAATCTTTTGGTTTTTCTTGTAAGTAAATAATTTTTAATTCATTATTTAGTTCTTTTTTTTGCTTTAATAAAATTTCTTTTTGTTTTATAAATTCAGATTTTTTAGTAGGAGTAGATAATAAAGATTGATAAGTGCTGTAATCCATAAAACCATCTTCTAGTTTATTAATTTTTGTTACTTTAATTTTAAAATCTTTTTCTAATTTTTTTACAGATTCAGTAATTTCGTTTCTTTGTTTTTCAATATTATTAATTTTTGTAGTAAGATTACCTAAATTTTTATTTGCTTGAGCTGCATCAGTTCTTAAAGTTTCGTTAATAGTTTGATTAATTAAAGGAACTTCATCTTTAAATACTTGAGCTTCAGATGCTGGAGGTATATCAACATCTTTGTCAACCATCTGTCCTTTTTCATTAGGAATTTTTACTTTAGTTTTAACAGCTTTATTATATAAAGACATACCATAATCACCTAAAGCACCACCAGCAGCACCTAAACCAAAACCTAAAGCAACACTTTCTGGTCTAATTTCTCCATATAAAGCTTCTTCTCGTAAAGCTAAATCAGTAGCACCAAAAGTTCCTGCAGTAGTTAAACTAGCTATCTTACCAGCTTTAGCAGCTTTAGCCCAAGGAACTAAAAATGTAGCAGGGTCTGCTAAAGCAACAGCAGCTCTACCAGAAATAACACCTGCAGTTTCAGGTCTATCTTTAAACTCAGGAAACTCTTCTAGAATTTTTTCTTGTCTTTGTGATTCAATTCTATCTCTAGCTTCTTCATAAGTTTCTCCTCTATCAAAAGCAGATTGAATAGCTGATTTAGTTATTCTATAAGCACTACCAATAGCTGTAGGTTCTTGTGCAGCTCCATATGCAAACTCTCTACTAAAAGAAATATCTTTTTCTTTAGGTTTAATATAATTTAAATAATTTAAATCACTAGGAAGCTCACTAGGTTTTGAGGATTCTAAAGCAATAGGTTGATTAGTTTCTTCTTCTTCTCTTTGTTTTTTAAGATAAGAAAGATAATCTAACTCTTCATTTAATATTGGAGTTGTCATATTATAATTTATTTTCCAAGAAGTTTATCTATATCTGATACTGTACCAAATTCATTCCTAAAAAATTTTGTAGGAAATATTGATGATTCACCACGTTCTTCTAATTCTAATTTTTTTAATTTTAAAAATTCTTCTTTCGTTGAATTAACTATCAAGTCAATTTCTTTAGAAATATCTTTATCATTTTTAAATACATTAACTTTCATATTAGTAACTGCTAGATTTATTTCTTCATCTGATTTACCTTCTAATCTTAAATCTTCAACAAAATTTAAAACACTTACTGCTGAATATTCTGTAGTAATAGAGTCATCTTCAGGGTTACCATTTGTTTGTAACAATGCAGCAGCATCGTCAGCATCAATTTCATCTTTTATATTACTTCCCGGAGGCGTAAATATAATTTTATTTCCTTCAACACGAAATCTATTATTTTCATTAAAAGATTCAAGCACAGCATGAACAGCAGTTGGACCTGTCAAAGGTTGTTCTTTATTTTCAGTTATAGCTACATGTTGCATATTTAAAGTTTTTAATGCTATACTTTCATATAATATATTTTGACTTAAAGGTTCTTTTTCTCCATTTTCATTTAAAACTACTATATTATTATTTCTTATTTTATTTTTTATATCTACAGTTTTAAAAAATTTAGAGCCATCCTCTGCTTCACCTAATATATTAAATTCTAACCCAGTCTTTCCAAAACTTGTATAGTTTCCTTTATCATCTACAAATAATTTTATAGTACTATTAGTTTTATCCTCTAGTTCTCTAACTGAAAATATTTTAGAGGTATTTTTAATATTACTTAAATTTAACATTGATGCTTCACTAGGCATAATTCCCTGATAAAAATTTTGTAAATCTTCTTCAGATTTATTTATCTTTGCTCTAAATGTAGTTCTATCTTGTGTAGCTTCTTTTAAAGTATTTTCTAGTTCAGCTTGTTCAGCCATGCCAAATCTTTTAGTTCCATCTGGAGCTGTACCAAAAACTTTATTAAAAGCAGCTCTAAGTAATCCTTTCTTTGTTGGGTCATCTTTAATAGCATTTACAGCAGCCATATATTCTTCTTTAGCTTTTCTGTTAAACTCTGAAAAACTTTTCTTTTGATAAATTGGATTTTCTTTTAAAATATCATATTCTTGTTTTATTTCTTTTTTATAATTATTTAATGTAGTTAATATTCCTTCTTGAATAACTACAGATTCATTGTTTCTATTTTGATATGTTACACCATTATTTACTGCAAAATCACTTGTATTAAATTTTTCTATAGCTTTTTTATTTATAAAATTTTCAGGATTTTTTATATATTCATCAACTTCTTTTCTATTAAATCTTGAATATTCTTCTTGATTAACTCTAAATACATCAGAGTACTTTTCATTAGTTTCATTAATAGAATCTATAACACCTTGTTTTTGATTACGTTGTAATGCACCTAAACTTTCTAACACAGCAGAAGCTAACAAAGCTCTTTTAGCTTGTTTCTTATCTTGCTTATCTCTTCTAGCTAGTAAAGCACCAGCAACTTGACCAAACTCTGAACCAGATAAATAATCTGAACCACTTACTATTGGTTTAAATTGACTTTCAAATTCTTGTGCCATTATGCTTCTCCTTTAGTTAATAAGCTTCTAATCTCTGGACCTTGTTCTTTTACTCTGTCTAATATATTTCTAGGTACTACATTTTCATCTACTGTTGGTTTTAGTTTTTGTGTAGTTTGATTTTTAATATCAGAAACAGCAGTTCTAAATTCACTAATTTTATTAGTCATTTCTTCAGCTTCATCTTCCTCATCAAACTCATCTAAGTCATTACCTTCAATATTATATTTAATGTTTGCTTCTTCACCTATAGCCATAATAGTATACATAACAGGTTCTGCTAGTAACATCATAGTATCAGGAGTTATATCTCCTTCAGTAAACTTAGCATATAATATAGCACTACCTATATCACCTACCGGAGCACCATTAGCTAAAGCATTTACAATATTCTTTACAGCTTCTGGTTGCATTATCTCAGCTACAATAACATCTAAAGCTTCACGAGGGTTAGTAAGTGTTGGAGGACTTTCCCAAGGATATGCACTCTCAGGACTATTAGTTAAACTTTGTCCCGGAATAGGTCTACCTTGTCCTGATAAGTTAGTAAGCTCATCTAAACCTTCTTGACTAAATCTAGCTTCACCTCTTATCTTAGTACCTTTATCAGGTGCAATATCTTCTATATCAAATCCAGCATCTAAACCATCAAGAACTGCTAGACCTGCAGCCTCACTTATGTTATCAGATATTATAGGTCTTACTTGTCTATTTGGTTTCCCCATTATGCTACTCCTACTGTTTCTTGACTATATAACTGTGAACCATACATACTACTTGGGTCAGCATTACCATATAGAGCTTGATTATAAATATCACTTACATTAATATTATTTTCAGATGCATATATTCTTAGTGGGTCAAAAGCACCAGCTCCTTCTTTACCACCACCCGGAAGAGTTGTACCTCTAAGTTCTGGGTCTCCTTGTATAGCTGACATAGCTGCTCCAGTAAATACATTTGTTGCTACTCTAGTTCCTACAGTTCTACCAAACTCACGAAGTCCTGTTAGTCCTGTTGATTGTGAACCTTTTACAGTAGTTCCTACTATAGCATCAGAAGTAGTTCCTCTAGCAGCATCTACATCTGCCATAGTAAATGTACCTACTCCTCCTTGTGTATCTACATATGTTTGGGCTGCTCCTTGTAAAGCTGAAGAACCTTCTGTTGTTAATTGTGCAATATCTGATTCACTCATACCAGTCCTAGATAAAATACTAGCAGCTTGTTCATCACTTGTTACTAATCCTTTTTTTGCAGCATCAGTTAAACCTGTAAAATCTGTAACCCCTCTTGCAATATTACCTACACTACTACCAACAGAAGCAAAAGGTTTAGCAGCTACTTTAGTAAGAAAGTTTCCTGCACTTTGTGTAACACCTGCAAGTCCACTTGCCTTTGTACCAAATAATGCACCACTACTTATAGTATTACTAGCATTCATTAACCAACCACCAAATCCAGTAGCAGTTCCTCCAGTAAATGCTCCAATAGCAGCACCTCCCGTAACTATGGCAGCTCCAGCAATAGCAATAGCTTTAAGAATTTTACTAGAGCCAATTTTCTTGACTACTTTCTTAACTCCTTTAACTACTTTCTTAACTACCTTTTTTACTTTGCTAGTAATCTTTTTAAAAGCTTTCTTTAATTTTTTAAATAATCCCATAATCTATACCTTAACTTGTTGTTCCACCAACTAATAATGTTATTAATTCTTTAATAGCAGTTACACCCGAACCATACTTAGAAGGGTCTGAAGCTAACGCTGTGTTTACTAATGCTGATATTCTATTCTTTTCATTTTCACTTGACCTAAAATCATAATCAGCTTGGTCTCTTAATTCTTGCCATAAGAATGATTGTGCTGTTTGTGACATAGCAAAAGCATTCTGTGCATTTTGTGCATTAATTTGATTTTGCATTGCAGTATTAGCAGTATTAACTTGTCTTCTCCATTGAGTATTAGATTGTTCTACTACTGCTTGGTTTTGTGCATTCCATTGATTTCTTGCAAAATCTTGATTAGAATTAAATTGGTCTATCTGTGTTGCTAACTGTGTATTAAACTTCTCAACATCAGCAGCTCTATTAGCATCTCTAGCTGCTGCTGCATTAGTTTGTGTAGCATTAAACTGCTCCATTGAATTTAATTGTGTGCTATTATACTGATTCATTTGAGCTTCTAGACTCATCATAAACTGGTCTCGTTGTTGCTCATTAGCAGCATTAAATTGTCTTGATGCATTCTCAGCAGCTTCAGCAGATAATATTCTTTGTTGTTGTTGCTGTGCTCTCATCATATTAGCTTGTTGCTCATTGTTTAAATTAGCCATATCCATTTGTAAAAATGCTTGAGCATTCTGTACAGATAGTTTAGTTCTTTGGTCAACTGTTGCTAAATCTAAAGATGCCATAGCTGTAGCATTTTGCATAATAGCTTGTTGCTCTGCATTCATATTTGTAAGAGCTACAGTTTGCATAAACTTACTATCAGCTAATACTCTTTGTTGGTCAGCATTAAAGTTTGCCATATCCATATTAGCTACAATAGTAGCATTTTGCATAGCTCTTTGTTGGTCAACATTAAGTTGAGCTATACCCATTTGTTGAGCTAAGTCAGCATTACGGATATTAAGCTGCATTTGTTTATTAAGATTTGCAAGTTCTGTTTGTTGAGCAGCACTAAGATTTTCTGATGAAGCTTGATTAAGAGATGATAAGTTTGCAAGTCTCATTTGTTGTTCTGTAGAAAGATTTGCTTTTTCCATATCTTGTTTAAAAGCAGCATTCTTTGCTAAGAAATCTGCAGCTATTTGCATTTCTGCTAAACGTTCTTGATTAACTGCAGCTTGATTAGCACCTTCAACTTGTGCTTCTATTTGAAGCTCTGCCATATTTACTTGTTGCTCATTACCAAGATTCTGCATATTCATCTGTTGTTGATTCTGAGCATTAAGAACAGCAGCTTGTTGTTGATTTTGTAAGTTTTGTAATCTTACTTGTTGTTGTTGTTGTGCAGTAGTCATTACAGCTTCTTGCCTAAATTGACTTTGTATTACTCCCATCTGTTGAGCAAACTGAGCTGTTTGACTTGCAGCAGTTTGTCTATTAGATAAATTTTGTAATCTTAATTGTTGTTCTTGTGTAGCTTGTTGTAAGTTAGCTTGTTGTTGATTACTTAAATTTTGTGTTGCTCTTTGCTGTAAAGCTTGTGCATTACTTTGTGCAATAGGTAAAGCACTTTGTATAATAGCATTAAACAATGCATCTCTACCTACAGTTGATACTGGAATACCTCTAGCAGCCATACCTTGATTAACTACATCAACTGCTGGTTTTGCCCAAGCTGGTATATTACCATCTTCCATACCACCTAATAAACTTTCTATCTGTGAAGATACTAAAGCTTCTTGAGGTAAGGCAGCTACAGCAGCTTGTACTTCTACAGGCTCATTATCTATTTGAGCTTCTACAACTGCAGGGTCTTCTACAATAGCAGCAGCAACTGGCTCTGGTATATTAGCTGTTTCAGCTACCATAGATGCAGCAGCACCTTTAGCAGCAGTTCCTTTTACTGCCCTTTGTTTAGCAGCTTCATAACCTACTTGTCCTATTATTTGTGCAGCTTCACCACTAGCAGCTTCACCAGTAATAGCTTCACGTGTTTGTCTTTCAGCATCAGGAGTTTCTGATACTTGAGCACCTACTCCTGTTACTTCAGGAGCAAAAGCACCAGCAGATAAAACACCGTCAACATCTTCAGCTTTTGCAGCATTTGCAATAGTTTCTGATATTCGTGCAGCTTCTGCAGGTCCTGATAGTTCTCTAACTTCATTAACTTTTGCTTGAGATTCTGCAGATAAAGAACCTATAGCTTCTTGTACATCAGCAGTTTGTTCACTTACAAAAGAATTATATTCAGCAGCAGCTCTTTCATCTGGCATTGCAGATGTATTTACAATAGCTTCTTTAACTGCTTCTGGTCCAATTGGTTCAGCTTGTCTTTGTCCTACAGTTGTAGGCTCTGCCATTGTTGTGATTTGTTGTGGAGTTCCTTCTTCTATTAAAACTGCATCAGGTAATTTAGCATCATCAGGTACTTCTCCTCTTGCTGCAGCCTCTGCAGATTGTCTAGCAAAACTAGATGTTTGAGTTTCTTCTTCCGGTGTTTGTTCTTTAACTAATATCCAATTATCACCTACACCATCACCATCAGTATCAGTCCATGCGTATGTTTTACCATACCTTTCTTTTGTATCACCTATTTGTGGACCTTCATTTGTATCATCATCACCTGTTCCTGTATCATCATCATCATCATAATCATAATAATCATCATTTAAATCATCACCATTTTGTTCTGTTGTACTTGTAGCAGTTGAAGTTCTTGAACGTGTTTGAACTGTAGATGGAGGAACTCTTCCTGTTTGTGTTCCACCCGGATTAAAAGGTACACCCGGTCCTACTGGACCTCCTCTCATTACAGGGTCTGTTGGTGTAGATATCGGTTGATTCACAGGTGATTGAACACCAGTTCTTGTTATAGGTTGTTGTCCTTGTGTAGCAGTAGGTAAAGTGCCCGGTCCTTTTTGAACAGCTTCTTCATCTATTAATTGTACACCTCTAGTAGGTGAATTTGCCAACATATTTGTTCTACCACCAACTTGAGCTTTTACTCGCCCACCAGTACGCATGTCTACTCTCTTATCAGTAGTAACTTTTTGTTTATATTGTTTTCTATTTTTTTTCTTTGCCATTATTTTACCTCAAAGAGTCTGTCAACCTTTTCATGTAGTTTTTCTAATCTATCCATTAAGATATTCATTCCTTCTTTTACTTCTTGTTTGGTGACATAGTCTTTTGCAATTTCTTCTCGAGTTTTATTTAAAAGTATGTCTATTCTTTTTGCTTCGGCTTCGTTTCTACGAATACCATAAAGTATGGGGGCTAACACCAAAGTTATAAAGATGTTCCAAAATAAATAAGGTGTTAGTTCCATAATTAACTAAGTGTTTTAGTAACAGATGTAGGTGTAATTAGTTCAGCTATTTGTGCATCTAATGCAGTTTTCATAGCTGTAACAGTATCAGCAGTTAGTGCAGCTTCAACCCAACCTTGAACATTACTTGCAGTTAAATCTGCAAAAGCTGTAAAGCTTGAAAGGTCTGAAGTATCAACACCTTGTGAACCATAAGTAGTAGCAGTCCAGTTATTACCATCGCTATCCTTATTAGTATCATCAGTTGCTGTAAGTCTCCAATGTACGTTGTAGACTACATCACTTTTACTATCTTTAGTTGGGTATGTATCAACTGTTGAAACATCCCAAGTATATCCTATTGCCATATTATTCTCCTTTTAAAATTTCAATTTCAGCTCTTAATGTTTCAATAGTATCTATTAAATCACTATAGCCATCCATATCCTCTAGTCCTTTTGGACTATGTGAATCTTTTTTAAGTTGTTCTATTTGTTCTTGTTGTTCTTGCATACCTTTTACAAGATGCGTAACAAGTTTACTATAATCCATTGAGTAGTAACCATCTTCATTTTGATTGACTGCATTTGGTACTAACTCTTCTACTTCTTGTGCAATCAAACCTTCATCTGCATGATTATCAGATTTCCAATTATAAGCAACAGGATTAAGATTATTAATTACATCTAACCCTCTTGATGAACCTGTAACATTTTTTAATCTTGCATCTGAAGATGTATTGTACTGCACAGCGTTAGTTGAACTTTGAGCTATAGAGCCAATTTGTGTACTACTTCTTCTAAAAACATAAAACTCGTAGCCACCACTAGCACCATTGTTATTATTGTGAGTGGTAATACCTGAGCCACCTTTTTCAAAAGTTAAACCACCAACACCTTGATTTGATGTGGTATTTATTAGAAAGTGTCCGTCTTTATGGAATCTTCCCCTTTCTGAAGCAATAGTATTGTTTGCATTAGCTGTGTTAAATTGAACATGAGAACCTCCATCAGCACCACTAATTATAATTCTAGCGTGTGACCTACTTGCACTATCAAATACGCCTGTCTCTGGATTTCTATTAACATCAAACTCTAAAGATGCACCTGTCGGATTAATAAATCCATCTATAGTTCCTCTTTTAAAAATAACTGTGCCTGCACTATCAATACGCATTCTTTCAGTTGCTGCTGTATCGAATCTCATGTAATCAGAAGCATGGTCATAAGATACTCTACCCCTATATCCTGCTGTTCCACCTGTTCCATCAGCAAACATTAAGGTTGAATCATTAGATGTGCCTGCCACTATACTTATACCAGCATCTCCTGAAGAACCTACGACTAAATTTTCTGCTGCTGAGTTGTAATCATCAGGATTTGTAACCCCAATTCCAACATTGCCTGAAGAATCAATACGCATTTTCTCAGAACCATCAACTTTAAATTGCATTACTGAATCTGCATCGTTATTTCCTGCATCACAACTTATAATTAAGTCTCCACCTGCACCATCAATTTCTGCATAAGCAGATGGACTTGAATCTTCTAATCTAATAACTGGGTCAGCACTTAAAATGTGTACTGATTTTGATGGACTTGAAGTTCCTATACCAACTGAGCCACCTGCTTTAAATCTAACAGATTGAGATTCTGCACCACCTAAATCAAATACTATATCTCTATAAGCAGATGCACTTCTATCATAAGAAGCTATATAGTTTGAGTTAGCAACACTAAAAGCAGTAGTATCAGGTGTAAATTCAAAACCACCTGCACCACTATTTGAAATAGTTAGCTTACCATTAGGACTTGTAGTTCCAATACCAACATTGCCATCTTCTTTAACATATAATCTAGTTGAATTTCTTGTTTTTAAAGATACTGCATCTGAAGAACTATTATTTGTTACACCTATTGATAATTCACCAGCAGAGCCTAAAAGTATAGAACCATTAGCTCCATCTTGTGCTAATGTAAGTGCATTAGTTGAATCTGAGTCATCTATTCTTAATGTAGGTGCTGAAGCAGCTTCTATATGTAATAAAGCAGCAGGACTTGCAGTTCCTATACCAACATTTCCTGAAGCATCAATACGCATTCTTTCTGTACCAAAACTAGTGTTAGCTGTTTTAAGAGCTGTACCTACATCGCCTGTAAAAAAGGCTAAACCTGTTGGCATATCTGTAGCACTATTAAATGCACCTTCAGCTATACCAACTATAGATGCTGCATAAGAAATATTTGATTCTGTTCCATTAGTATGATTTCCACCAAAATAAATAGTACCTAATGCTTTATCATCTGGAACTGCTGCATCTGTTCTATAACTTTCTAAAACTAATCCACCAGTAAAAGATTCACCTGTATTACCATCACTTCTTTGTCCCTGTACTCTAAGATAAGGTGCTGAATTTGATGTATTAGAGTCTCTTACAAATAAACCAGCTTCATTAGTTGCAGCTATTTGTACTTTACCTTCATGGTCTGTTGTAGAGCCTATCAACAAGTTTCCTGAAGAATCAATACGGACTCTTTCTGAACCTGCTGTACTAAAATTAAGGGTATCTGCTCCACTAGAATACATACCAGTATTAGTATCATCATGAAAACTAAAAGTAGGTGTACTTGCATCTGAAACAGCAGCACGTAGTCTTGCTCCTTT
>VMHT01153359.1_pt1 | contig 13402 bp, 13 predicted proteins | sample 4693611 | NCBI WGS metagenome assembly VMHT01 (sample SAMN12280063, study PRJNA550983) | marine metagenome | isolation source: seawater sampled from same location over 5 years 0.02-0.2 micron viral filtrate | place: USA: collected off the coast of southern California halfway between the port... ... | reverse complement strand
AGGTGGTGTATTAAACTTTGTAACAAAGAGAGGTATGTGTAAAGGTGAAAGCAGTAAAATTAGTTGGACACAGGTTGAGACTGGCTCTGCCGTTACTTGGAAATATCCTAGTTGTATATTACGGGGTGATAATAGTGTTGGTGAGTTTTATAGTGTCGCTGTAACCAAAGGTAAGCAGATGGCAGACACAGGAACTAAAATGTTGCATGTTGGCAAGAACACTAAAAGCACAATTATCAGCAAGGGCATAAGTTTTGGCGACAGCAGTAATACATATAGAGGGCAAGTTAGAATAGGCAAGAAAGCAGTCAATAGTAGAAACTATACTGTTTGTGATAGTTTAATGTTAGATGACAGTAAGGCCTTGACAATACCGGTGGTTCAGCAGTATAATAATAACAGTATAGTAGAACATGAAGCAAGTGCAGGAAAGGTTAGTGAAGAAGCACTCTACTACTTAATGTCCAGAGGTATGGACGAAGAAGATGCATTGAATTGTATAGTTAATGGTTTCTGTAAAGATATATTTCAGAAGTTGCCATTAGAATTTGCCGCTGAGGCAAATAAACTATTAAGTGTAACTTTAGAAGGAGCAGTAGGATAATGAGTATAGAAGAAAAAATCAAGGATATGATAGATAGCAATAAAGCAATCTTGTTTATGAAGGGCACACCATATGAACCAAAGTGTGGCTTTTCTGCAAGGACTGTTCAAGCATTAATTGAATGTGAAGTAGAATTTGCATACTTAGATATTCTCGAGAATCCAGATGTTAGAGCAACATTACCAAGTGTAAGTGATTGGCCTACATTCCCACAACTATTTCACAACGGTGAACTATTAGGTGGTTGCGACATTGTTACTGAAATGCATACCACAGGTGAACTAAAGGAAGTGTTAAATGGATAAAGTAACTTTAAAAGATATAGGTGGAGAACTTATAAAAGATAATGAACAATATGTTCTTAAAGATAACGCCTTTGGTAAAAATTTAATTTTAAGTAGCACAATGCTCAGAGCCAAGCAAAATACCAATGGCCATACACATAAAGGACAAGAAGAAGTTTATTTGTTTATAGACGGCGAAGGCGAAATGGAAATAGATGACAAGCGATTTGATGTTAAAGCAGGAGATGTTGTTTGCATTGATGACGGAGAGTTTCACAAAGTTTATAATACAAGCGACTTTGGATTATATTTTGTATGTGTATTTGACGGAGGCAGAAATCATTAGATGTTAGTCACACAAGAATTTACAGTTAAAGTAGATAACAAAACGATTTTGAATGATGTCCATATAGAATTTGGACCAGGCATTCATATACTTATGGGCCCTAACGGTGTAGGCAAAAGCAGTTTTGCAAATGCACTAATGGGTCATTACAATTACGAAACACTAGGCGCAGTTGAGTTTAATGGTAAAGACTTACTGGCATTGGAGACTTTTGAAAGAGCGAGGGCAGGCTTATTTGTAGGTTTTCAATCACCCTCACCTGTGCCTGGTCTCAGTAACTTTCAGTTTATTAAACAAGCAAGATCATCTGTAGGTGAACCTCTGCAAATTAAAGAGGACCTTTTTAAATTCAGAGAACTTGCTCAAGATTTTGGATTAGATAGTGAATGGGACAAACGACACTTGAACGTTGATAGTAGCGGCGGTGAAAGAAAGAAAAATGAATTGATTCAAATGTTAATGATAGATCCAAAGTGTGCAATACTTGACGAGCCAGACAGCGGCCTTGATGTAGATGGTATTAAATTACTTACACAACAACTAAACGAATACGCACAAGATACAAGTAAGACAATTATAATTATTACACACTATCAGCAACTGATAGAAGATCTTAATGTGAACTCTGTTAGCATTATGAAAGATCAAAACATAAAACAATACGAAGGCAAAGACATTGCATTTAAGATATTCGAAGAAGGTTTTGCAAATGTCTGATCAATCTTTAGAATACAGTCTACATGACTTGCCTAACCTATTAGGATTAGATATAAGACAAAACATGCTTTGGGACAAGAATAAAAAGATGTGGCCTGAAGCAGTAGAAAAGTTTTCTAACAGTATTGCAAAACAAAACCCAATGTCTAGTTACATTCATAAAAATATGAATCCAAAAAGACTAGGACAACATATAAACAAAACTCCTACACAAACTATTATACCAGGAAAACCTGCAAATGATTACTTAGGAGACTGGCACATAGAAGATGGACGTATTACTGCACCGATGGGTAATGATTTTGTGCATGGCATAAAAATTTTAGATGCTTACAGTAAAAACATAAGTTTGAAGCAATATGAGCCTTACTTTGAACCTACAGAAAGAATATCAGACTTTGCATTTCTAAATACAACAGGGCCAATAGGCATGAGGTTTGATACAGGCATGGTAGAAGTAAGCCAGTTGATATTTGATGAAGAAACTATAGACAATGACCTATCCTGTATAAATTTGATTATAGACGTAGGTCCATATTCGCACATAACACTAGAAGAAATAGTAAAACCTAAAATAGGTAGTTGCAAAATAATTAAGATTACTTATCTAGTAAGGCAAGGTGCAAAACTAGAATTAATAAGAAAAACATTAGGAGATAATGATTCCTTGACTGTGGTAGACAGCAAGTTTATATGTTTCCCAGAAAGCGACATAATTGTCCAATCTAACGGAAATGGGTCTCATTATACACAAGAATTTTTCGATTTTGATATATACAGAAGTAGCCAAGTAGTTTTAGATGGTAGATATGATCTAACAAAACAGCAAAGTAATCATGTTGGTGTGTTAGTAAATCATTTAGAGAACGACAGTATTAGCGACATAGATGTTAAGTCTGTTGTTGATGGCAAATCTAATAGTAGTTTTATAGGAAACATATATGTAGATAAAACTGCTATAGGAACAGATGCAAAACTTTTTAATAAAAATTTATTATTAAGTAATGAAGCGATTGCGATAAGCGAACCGCAATTAGATATTAACACAAAAGAGATAGCATGTTCGCATGGTTGCACAGTTAGTAACTTAGACAAAGACCAGTTGTATCTCTTACAAGCCAGAGGATTAGATAATCAAACGGCAAGGAAAACTTTAAAGGAATGCTTTCTGAATTAGTAACAACAAAAGCGGAATGGCCAACATTAATCAACGATAGAAACTTGATTTATTTTGATAGTGCGGCATCTACTCAAACACATGTATCTGTGTTAAAAAGAATGAATGATTATTATGAAAAACAAAGATGTAATGTCAATAGAGGCGACTACAACATAAGTCAAAAAGTATCTGAAGATATAGAAATTTCAAGACAAAGTGTTGCTGACATACTTAATTGTGAAGCAGACAACATAGTGTTTACTGCAGGTGCTACACATGGATTGAACATGGTAGCAGAATGGAACAAAGATGCACCAGTGGTGTTTATTACCGAAGCAGAACATACTGCAAACATTATGCCTTGGATAGTGCAAGGTAGAACAATTGAAAACGGACGATTGCAAGTTTTACCTTTAAATGACAGAGGACTTGTAAATGTTGACGAAGCAATAAAACAATTTGAAAAGTTTCCTTACAGCATGTTGAGTATTCACAGCCACAGTAACGTAACTGGCATTCCAACTAACTATAAAAAACTTACAAAGGCCGCACATGACTTTGGCATTAAAGTATGTATCGATGCTTGCCAAACATTAGGCACACATGAGTTTGATGTGTTTACAGTAGACTATGCCGTGTTTAGTGGACACAAAATGTATGGTCCTACAGGCGTAGGTATATTGTATGGTAGACTTGATTGGAGTCAGCATAGAGCAACACAACAAGGTGGCGACACAATAAATCATTATGACTTCTCAGGTAATGTAGATTGGAAAGAAGGGCCAACCAAACATGAACCTGGCACACTAAACATAGCAGGTATATTAGGACTAGGTGTTGCCGCAGAATATATTAAGTGGATTGGCTACAAAGAGATTGAAAGACATATGAATAAATTTGATCTTGCATTAAGTGATGCAGGACTATTTAATATTAAAGGATTAAATCTTTTATACCCTAACTATAGACAAAATGGCAGATACGTTTACAGTTTTAACTGCGACGGTTTTCATCCAAGTGATTTGAGTGCAATGCTCAGTTTGGATAACATTGCCGTTAGAGCAGGTAAACTTTGTGCTCATCCTATAGTAAATAAAGTTAGTGGCGGTAAAGGTGTGTTAAGAATAAGTCCAGGAATATATAACACCAGTGACGACATTGAAAAACTAGTAGAAGGCTTATGCAAAGCAGTGAAGAGAATAAGTTAAACAATCGAGATTATGAATCTATTGATTCTGAGAATCCTAGTCTTAAGGATAAAGTTAGATCTAATTTACGCAGAGTAATTGATCCAGAGATAGGTATAAACATTGTTGACTTAGGTCTTGTTTACGATATAGATGTAAACGAAGAAAATGATGTGCAGGTTTTAATGACACTTACTGCACCTAATTGCCCATTCGGAGAAATGATAATGATGGAAACCGAGTTTGCAGTTAGAAGTGTAAAAGAAGCAAATATTGTAAAAATTAATTTAACATTTGATCCTCCTTGGAATCCAGATATACATGTATCTGATGAGGCCAAATATCAAATGGGCATACTTTAATATTTTATAAATAGTTGCTTACACCCTAAAGGAGAATAAAATGGCATTTGATATAATGGTCCCAGACGTTGTTTTCAAAACCAGGAAAGAGATAGACACAGAGCCAGGATTCATCTGGTATGACTTAACATCACAAGAAGTATTTGCAGACAAAAGGGTCGCAGTATTTGCCGTCCCAGGTGCATTTACTCCAACATGCAGTAGCACACATTTACCAGGATACGAAGCAGAATACGATAATATCATTGGCAAAGACATAGATGAAGTTTACTGTTTAAGTGTAAACGATAACTTTGTAATGACAAATTGGATGGCACATCAAGACATTAGAAAAGTTAAAACACTACCTGATGGTGCAGGAGAGTTTACTCGTAAGATGGGTTTTCTAATTGATAAGTCTAATCTAGGATTTGGTATGAGAAGTTGGAGATACTCGATGATTGTCAACAAAGGCATAGTTGAAAAGATGTGGGTAGAGCCAGGTATTACAGATAATACTTTACATGACCCGCTCGAAGTAAGCGATGCATACACAATGCTAAAGTATCTAGATGAGCAATGAAAGACTTGAAATAATTCCGTGGAGTGAATTTCAAAAAGGCATCGCTCCATTATGGAAAGCAAAACCCAAAACAATACCGATATTTAATAATCCATATCACATAATACAGTATCCACAACACATGTGGCATACTAATATAATACTGTTTCCTGTATGTTATAAAGTAGATGACGTTCCTGTTGCTTACAGTTGCGTTTATAATTTAAGTGATACACATATAAGAACAAGAGGTATTTTTGTTTTAGAAGAACATAGAGGTAAAGGTTACGGTCATAAAATACAAAAAGCACAATGGGATTTATTTCCAGAATCATTTACTAGAGCATTTGGTTTTTGGAGAGAAGACTCTGCTCCACGTTTTCAAAAGTATAGCGGAATGGAAATTGTTCCTAATACTGGTTGGATATGGAGCGAATTTAGTAAAGTAAATATGCGATTCCTATATTGGGACAGAAGGTCAACTCCTGCTACTGATATAGAAATAGAATACAATAATAGTTTTATTATATCCAACAAAAGCAAATACGGCTTTGGAGGAACAAACAACTTAAATGTAAATTGGGATCAAGAAGAATGGGATACCTACTTTGAAAAGCATAAAGGTAACTATGAAGATCTCCAAATAAATTTATATTTTTAATTATACACGGTAAATACAATTATGAGCATACAGAATTTGGACCCACGTTGGGACAACCAAACACTCGAATACAATTTAGAAAAACACAATTGGCCTGAGTTTTGGTTAAACGTTGCTAAAGAAAAGTTTCCTGAAATTGAATCTTTAGAAACAGTCCACAAAATTTTAACCACAGAACAAATATCAGAACTAGGATCTTACTTACAACTTAGGACAGGAGACAATGATTTTATAGAAAGAGTTGATGCTTACTACAGCGAATATGTTCCCCAACTTATAGATCAAGATGATTGGATGTTACAACGATTCTTTACTATTAGAGTTGTTATACCGAACCAAGCAAAGAAAGGTAGACTGTTAGCATTTCATCAAGGTATATGGGTTGGTAATGGATTAGGTTTAAGAACTATATGGACACCATTTACAAAGTGCTATGGTAATAACTCAATGCAGATAATGGATTGGGAAATATCAGATGACCTTACTAAAGAATGTTATGAAAAGAAAATGTCATATGATGAATTGCAAGGCGAATGTGCAAAGCATTGTTGGCCTGTAACATTAGATCCTGGACAAGCACACTTGTTCCAACAACATCATATACATGGTAACTTTAACAATGATACAGATATAACACGTTGGAGTATGGACGGTAGAGTGTTGCCTATAGGTGGACACTATCATAGAAAACTTCCAGGAGGTTACTTTAGATTTATTGGTGAAAAAGATGATAACAGGCATGTAGACAATACTAAAAAATGGATTAGTTATGCAGGTTGGAATAGCAAGTTTAGTGGACCAATACCTTTGCCTATGCAAAGAAACGTTATCAATCAATACTGTGAAAAACACGACATCAAAATCAGCGACTATCAATTTGAAAATGAATATGTTGACTGGTTCCCTGGATTAGAAAAATATATCACAGGCTACAATGTAGACGGAATAGTATGTTGTAGTATATACTGCTTACCAGACGATCCTTTCAGAAGAAGGCAGTTATTACAATTAGCAATAGACAACAATGTAGAATTACATTTTGCTAATGAACTATGCAGTCTCAGAACTAATGAGGACTTAGAACACATTCAACACATATTTGAATTTGTTAATGAGAACACACCTCCGAATGAGACTCTAGGCTATGTCTAAAAAGTATTATTATCACGTTGTATATAGTGAAGGATTTGTAGATTACTTTGGTAGTAACGTTGATACAGAATATTTTTGGCACTACACTCCAAACAAATTATTAAACGAAGAAGGCACACAGGTTGTTACTTTTGAACTCAACGACTTACCACTTACTAAAAAATTTATAGAAGCCTACAAATATAAAATATGGGCAAAGACATATGAATATAAGGTCAGGGGTAACAATGGTGCTTTTGAAATGATCAGTGATGTTTATCGAGGATTAACAAAAGATTGGATTTTAGAAAGCAGGATTGAAATGAACTCTATCATAAACTTGCTTAACAATCATCCTACAGCAAAAGAGTTAGGTTACAGTTTTCCAGAAGAACTAAAATTAAATGAACAAGATGTGACCGACATAAGAGTTCCTAATCTCAATAGACTGCATGAACTGTTTGAAGTTCATATGGAACATCTAGGCGAATACATACTAGAAAACAAAATGGAAAAAGCAACACATGAACTGCTTTGGAACAAACTACAAAGTGTAAACTTACTTGTTCATTATAATGAAAAATTGGATCAAAATTTAGAAAGTCCTGAACTTATAGAATCAGCACCTCCGGCATACTTTACTAGTTTAAAGTTTAGTTGTGATGAAAAAACTCAGTGGCTATTAGAACCAGAGGACTATGAACACTTCACTGCTGTAAGACCAGTAGGAGGGTTACAGTTAGACTTTGGCACAGTAGGTAAAGATATGTGGCATTGTGCTAACACAAATGATATGGAATTGGTTAGAGACAAAATGGTCAGTCCGCAATGGGAATTAAATCCATGGGTGCAATATGATTGGAATGAATGCAGTCATATGGAATGGGAAGATGGAAAGAAACAATACTGGGATTGGTGCGAGGATAATAATGTAAGTGATTATTACGATTTATCTGAACCTAGGTTTACGCCAGGTAGACATCAACTAGGCGAATGTATAAGTCATAACTTTACAGGACCAGGAGACTTTGTAGAACAGATTATAAACAAGACTCCTAAAATAAAATACTTTTGTATAACTGAGGAAGGCCGAGACCACGACCACATATTATGAGACAAGATAGTTTATTCACTCATCTACGTTCCGTTGATGAAAGTTATATAATCGTGACTGCATTACAGCAGGAACTACCCAAAATGCTACCAGAAAGAATACTGTTTACAGGTGTAGGTAAAATTAATGCTACACATGTTTTAACTAGATTCTTAGAACGTAGTCCAGAAATAAAAACTGTAATCAATTACGGAACAGCAGGAGGCATCTATGGTGTTAAGCAAGGTGAAGTAGTCAAATGCACATCATTCGTGCAAGGTGATATGGACTGCGGAGATCTTATGGGAGGACCAGGCCAAACTTTTGGAGATGACAAAGTTATCCAAGGCATGTTAGACTTTGGCGATGATGGATTAGTTTGTAGGACACAAGACCAGTTCTGTGATAATGTTGATGCATTAGATGTATTAGAATACACTATGCGAGGTGCAAGGTTCAATTGTATTGACATGGAGGCGTATGCATTAGCAAAAGTATGTGCTATGATGGAACGAAACTTTATATGTTACAAATATATTAGTGATGATGCTAATGACGATGCTGACTCACAATGGAAGTCTAATGTTGCAAATGGCGAGCCGCAGTTTTATGATATACTACAAAAGGAACATGGCTTTACATTAATTCAATGATATTAGTTTTATCTACATACAGAACAGGTAGCACAAATCTTTGTAAGCAACTTGCAGAACAACACTCCTACGAAAACTTAGATGAATGTTTCCACGAAGGCATGACTGATGTTCATAAGAATGCAATTAGATATATTAGTAATAATAGAAATGTTGTAGTTAAATTATTTCCTTTGCATATAGAAAAAAGTCCAGTAAACAATCTTTTACAAGAACTAATACTATTAGCAGAAAAAGTTATCGTGTTAGTGAGAAAAGATTTTGATCAACAATGCCAAAGTTATTATGTATGTAAGCAAACAGGCAACTGGCATGACAACTTTGATCAGCCTGTAGATATTACACTTGATAAGGATAGATGGCTATGGTGTGTTAATTTTTTACACAATCAATATTTAAGTTTAGTTGATATCATACCAAACATTGAATGCGAAATAATTTTTACACATCATTTAAATCAAAGCAAAAAATATAATCGCCCTGTAGTATGGGATAGAAAGCCTGGCTTTACTAATATAGATGTTGAGGAATTATTTATTTAGGCGTAACTAACACGGATCTTTGCAGTTCCTTGTGTGCCTGAAGAAGTAACAATATATGCTTTAATAGTATTATTGGCATCTAAGGCATCAGTGTAAACGTAACTTGGGTTGACAGCAAACATTGAAAGTTCACTAAGATCTAAATATGTAGCACCCATTAGTCTGTCTGGATCTGCATCATCACCAATAGTAATAGTTGTGTCACCATCAAATACAGTAGTAACTTCTACTAGCACTTCCATTGGTCTGCTTAGGTTACTTACATTACCTAGTGTAACATTACCGTCATTAAACTGAACAGTTGAACTTAGTGTTGCGGCGTCTGTGCCTGAACTATCTCTAGTGCTAATTAAAGTTAAATGCCCTGTTGAAGCAGGATTATCTTGTTTAGCAATGTATATAGCATACTCGCCATCTCCTGCATCTGTTACTTCTATGATGTCACCTTCGTTAATTGTAGTATCTGCAAACACGGCAGTTAGATTATTTTTTCTAAATGTTGCACTAGCACCTGAGGCGTCGCCACCTATACCCAATGCTCCAACATATCTAGCACCAGCAACATAAATTACGTTTGCAGTTCCTGTGCCTATGTCAGTAGGTAGGTTGTCTCCTATAAAATGCAGTATGCCTGATTGGTAATCGAAATACCATTGGTCCTCATTACCAGAACCTGTTTCAAATAATTGTGTGCCTGATGTTTGTGAATTTGCTAAACCTGATGCCGCGGCATATACCTTTAACTGATATGTGGCTCCGAATGCCGGTGGTATCCAGTTTGTTGTTCCTGTTTTCCAAGTTCTATTATCTGCGGCAGTTCCGTCTTCTGTGGTTTGTAATGCACCACTTACAGAATCTAAATACAGATTAACAATACTTGAATTACCCGCTGGTATAACAGCAGGAATACTATCTGACTGTGCCCATATCATTGAGGTCTTAACAATTAAGTCTGATACGTTACCTTCGTTAGGTGCTTTCTTTTGTGCATTGGTATCTGTTTTAGCCTTGCTGAAACCTACCTTCTTCCAAAGTAAATCGACCTTTTGACTATCTGTTATTGCCATTACTCAATACTCAATGCTGTTAGAGAATCGCCATCCTCAAGTTTAATTCTTACAAGTATGTTATTACCTGTAGAGTCTGTTGCGTTTTGATCACCTAGTGTCATTGTAAATGTTTGGTTACTGTATGATGTGCCGTCAAATATCCTATCACCTGATGTAAATGCACAACCATTTGAACCGTTACCACCTGATCCTGTATTAGCACCTGGTGTTCCTGCACCACCATATGTTGTAGATGCATCGATCCAACCATTCAATGAACTAGCACTATCTATACCTGTTCCTGGAGCCGCTATAAATACTCCGCTAACTGTTCCTGATAATCTAATTACAAAGTTAGCCATTGTTGTTCTTCTAAATGCAAAAGTAAAATATTGTGCTCCACTTCTGCCTGTGTTCAAGTCTGGGCCTACTGGTAAGTAACCTGAACTTAAATTTGTATCAAAATGTTGTAGTGTATTCCATCTTACAACTGCTTCACTTGTTCCTGCTACTGTAGTTGCACCAGTAAACACATTTCCTGTGTAGTTATTTGTTGAACTGTTAAATGAAGGCGTATCTGCACTTGCTCCAAAGCCTGTAACTCTTTTACCATCATCATCAAACCCAGCACCTAAACTATCTGATACAGCAATGTTCTCTTCATCAAATGTTGGACTTGCTGTCCATACTTGAATCTTTTGACTTGTTTCTGAACTATATGACCCTGTTCCGTTTACATTTACTGCTCTAAATTTAATTGCTTCTACAGTTGCTACTGAACTGCTTGTTATGTCTACTACAACATCGCCTAATGCATATCCTGAACCTACGCCTGTTTGTGCAATAGGCACACCTGAATTAAGCATTGTAGACGAACCATCTATTTGTGCATAAGTTCTAAACTCTTGTTGAACTGCTGAACTAGTGGTGCTTTCTGCATTAGTTCCACTTGCAATATAAAATATACTTGTGCTATCTAGGAATGCTTCTCCAACTAAATTAGTTACAGTTGCATTTTGTAATTTAACTTGCGGTGAACCACTATTATAATATGGAATACCTGAAACATATCTTTTACTACCTGCTGTTTCTTCTGCCAAACTAGCACCTGATAAACTTACAGTTGGTGTGCTGTCTACATTATCTTTAACAACATACACATTATTAGTTGCGCCTGTTGTTGAATGACTCAATGCAAAACTGTGAACACCTTTTGCTAATCCACTTATGTCTTTAGTAACTCTACCACTAAACACTTGATAGTAGTTTTTAGGATATGTTGTAGAACTTATTTGATCGTAAGCATCGCCTTCTGCTGTGATAACAAGTGATGTAAATGTTCCTGTTTCACCTGTTGATGTGCTAAATGCTTTGGCTCCATCAGCCGATCCATCTATAATAGCACTTAATGTTCCACTATCACTTCTCCATGCACTAGTAATATTATTTGTGCTGATTCCTGTTGTTGAATCATATCTTCTTGCTGTTGTTGTATTTAGACTTTGTCCAGCACTTATACCACCGCCTGTTGCGTCTGTGGCCCCATGTGCTAACTTACTTGTATCTTGTGAACTTGTTGATAATGTTAAACTCTTACCTGATAAACTTGTTGGTGCCGCTGGCACATCTTCTAATGCAAATACAGTTTGCACACTATCTGACTGGACTGTTAAATCTGGTTGTCCTGTTGCAGTTAGTGTTAATGTGTAAGAACCTGCAGTTGCACCGCTGTAGTCGTGTGTTATGTTAGCACCGCCTACTGAACCTGCTGGTGAACCTGCTTCTGTTACATTATCGTTACTTGAGGAATCGCCCCAATTATAAACATAAGCATTAGCATTTTGTGTAGTATTATCTACAGTTACTACTGCTCTATTTGTTCCACTTAAATCTGTTCCTTTGTATAAAGTTCTTATGTTGTCATTACTACTTCTTAATGTTGGAGTAGTAGTTGTTCCTGTCATTGCCGCTCTAATGTCTGGCTCAACATGAACTGTAAAGTTTGAACTCTTGAATGGTGAACCTGTATGACTGCTAATAACTTCTAAGTTACCAGTAAAGTCTACAGCCGTTCCTGCTGTTTGTTGTCCATTAGTTAAAGCAAACGTATGGCTTATTGAACCGCCAGTATCACCTGCGGCACCTGAACCTGCATTAACTGTATTCGTTGTGCCGTCTCCCCAAACATATCTGTATTGGATGCCGAAGTCTGCAAATGTTCCTACACCTGCTTCTGTTGTGTTACTAAATGTAACAACATGGCCTGAAGTTGCGGCTTCGTTGATGCCACTATTGTCATCTAAAGAAACACTTGGGGTGTGGGTGTCATACACTTTAACAACTGCTGATGTATTATTAGGGACCGTTGAAGGGTCTGCAGTTGAATGTGTAAGCAACGTCAACTTAACAGTTCTTAATTGATCTGTTTCAGTTGATGTAGTAAAGGTGTGAGCCAAACGTGAGCCTTGTGTGCCACCTGAATCGGTATCAGCGGCAATACTCGCATTTGATGACCCATCACCCCATTCGATTCTGTAAGTTGCTGAAGCACTACCAATATTGGTAGTTTGATTCTCAAAATACAATGCCGTGCCATCATCGACTTGTGATATTGCTCCGCCGCCACTTGACGCGGCAAAGAACCCAAAACCTGCGACAGGGTTTGCAGTATAAAGGGTTATAAAATTGTTCTTTTGTAAACTTGCTGACGAACCTTCTCCAGCACCACTATTGTGAAATGCTGTTACAGTTACATCAAAGGGAGATAAAGCATTGTTAGAGTATGTATGAGTTGGTGTGCTATCAGTTGTAGCAGTTGTAGTTGTTCCGTCTCCCCAAGCAATAGTATATCTATTTGGGTTTCCAGTAGTGCTAATATTTAATGTTGCTGTTAATGGTGCACCACCTGAGGACACATCTGTTGTATAGTCTACATCTCTAACGTATGTATTATTATAAATGTTTAATGCAGTTTCGTTTAATTTATCAATAGCATCGGAAACTTTTTCTGTATTACTTAAACTAGTAACTGCACCTTGTCTTGTTACTGTGCTATTACTTGCATAGTCACCTT
>VMHT01179927.1_pt1 | contig 13404 bp, 23 predicted proteins | sample 4693611 | NCBI WGS metagenome assembly VMHT01 (sample SAMN12280063, study PRJNA550983) | marine metagenome | isolation source: seawater sampled from same location over 5 years 0.02-0.2 micron viral filtrate | place: USA: collected off the coast of southern California halfway between the port... ... | reverse complement strand
GGTCAGTAGTTACAGGGCGGGCCAAAGACCCCATCGGGACCTGTACCTGAGATTCAAAAAATACACGCACAGGAAATAAATACACACACAATGAAATCAGTCCAACTCACGCTCGCTGTCTTGATCTGTTGCTTCTACATGGAGGCCATGGCGGGACACAGCACCGGCAACGACACCTGTGATGACGACATCCTGCACTGGTCAAACATGATCGACAAGCGTACGGACGCACCACTGCACGCCAAGTCAATCATAATGGCGGACCTGGCCCGGAAGGCCACCAGCGTGTGGAAGTGTGAGAACTTCATGGAAGAGGCACTGCGGATGATACGCAAACCCTACCCCACCGAGTAACCACTGGTTGCAAAAAAATACGCACACAGCAGATAACGGTAGCAATACCATCTCCAGGATCATATAATTACACTTGTAACGATTACGTGGCATGTGCAGGATCTGTGAAGCGAGAGGGGAACAGGTCCTGGCGCCATTCTAACCCAACATAACGCCAGCCACGCACGACCCGTCAATAACTACCCGTATGTCCATAGAACAGGTGCTATTCGCCGTGATCACATCCGCCGTCATGATCAGCCTGCTGTACACCTGGATAGGTTGGCGCAAGATCATCAGTTGTTACCACATGTGGTGCACCCGTGAGTACTGGACCAACTACAACATAGTGGAGGCGGTGTCCTGGATAGCCAAGGCGGTGATAATAATACCGGGACTGATATTCGGGGTCCAGATATGGCAACTGTACTTCTTCAGCCTGCTGACCAGTGCCATGCTGATATGGGCCAGTTACAAGAAACTACTGCCCACGCTGGTGGGGTTCAACACCCTGTGGATATGGCTCAGCATGATGGTGTTGGCACAGAAACTGATCCCGTGATCCTGTGCATGACTGCCATGTGCAAATAGCAGTAGACATCTGGCCCCAGACCAGATAAATTAGTGTAAAACAAAGGAACACACCCGACATGATATACACCAAAGAAGAACACGATTGGTTGAGCACACCAAAGAAGAAACCCAGGAGAAGCAACAGGACAGCGGACGGACAACCGCCCCAGGAGGACCCAAGGACCTACACACGTGCATGGGGCATCCAGACAACCATAGAAGTGGACGGCAAGACCTACATCGTGCCCGTGCAGTTATAGTGTCAGATAAACAGAAATACAACCTGGTTGAGCAGTACAGACTGGACACATGGGCGTTCATCACGTTCATGGGTGTTTGCATAGCGGTCGCACACTTCTAGCATATATAATTGCAGTCATGCCCCTGCATTTTCTACAGGTCCACCACGGAGACCCCGGGCCCACCTACAGAGACTACGTGGCCTCACTGGCCAATGACCCCAGGGTGCGGTTGTACGGCCAGGCGGACATCGCACGGTTCCTCGAACAGAAGGCCGAGGACAGCATCGCCTCAGTGCACCTGGAACAGAGCGACATCCCGGCCAACGGCACACTGCTGGCACAACTACACCGGTGCCGCCGGGTCATAGTGCATAGCAGGGACTACGCGAAAGCAATAGAGGAGCTCATCAGTGAGCACGACCTACCCAATTTCGAATGGCACACGCCCAACGCACCACCACTGCGTCACGCCCGGCACACGGTCAACCAGGAGTACCTACTGCACATGATCAACCCATATTTCAATGAAGCCGCTTTCCTGGCCCATGGTTGGCAGGAACGCCTACGTCCTGATCGGGAGCGTGACCACACGTTCGAGGTCATGCTGGGCTTCCGTAAAACGCATCGTGACTTCTGTCAGCAATGGGTCACAGAGCACGTGCCCAGCGAACACTACCTCATGAGTGAGCCCTGGACACCGGGTGTGGACTACAGAGTCGACCAGTTCCCCGCGGACAGTGTGTTCCGTGAACCCGAGATGAAATCTGATCCCGCTTACTACACAGTGAAGTACCTGGGCAAGAGCATGTGGCAGAGCATGGTGTTGCCCATAAGACTGTATGAGAGGACCCAACACTCGGTGGTGTGCGAGACCTGGTCCGATGTCAATTTCCCCACGGAGAAGACGATCAAACCCATCATGGCCCAACGACTGTTCGTGGTGCTGAGCCATCAAGGGTACATGGCATACCTGAGACGACTGGGATTTCAAACGTTCGGAGACATCATAGACGAGAGCTACGATTCTGAACCCGACGACACCCGACGCTGGACAATGGCACTGGAACAGATGCGATCCTTGATCGGCAGGCCATGGCCTGAGCTCAGGGCAAAGTTGCAACCAGTGGTGGCACACAATCTACAGCATCTACACACACTACCCAAAGAGGTGCTAGTGACACGGATACGTGAGACCCTGGCTGGATTATAACAGCGTATTTGACTGGTTGACCTATCGGAGGATATAGTGTATTATTACTTCATATGCCACTTACACCAATAGTGATAGAACAGACATCCAAGGGCGAAAGGTCTTACGACATTTTCAGTAGACTGCTCAAGGACAGGATAATCATGTTGGAAGGACCGATAGAGGAACACACCGCTTCAGTGCTGTGTGCTCAACTGTTATTCTTGGAATCACAAGATGCCCAGAAGGATATAACCCTTTATATCAATTCGCCGGGCGGACTGGTAACGGCAGGCATGGCGATATACGACACCATGCAGTATGTCCGATCAGACATACAAACAATAGTGGTGGGCCAGGCATGTTCCATGGGCTCACTCCTAGCAAGTGCAGGCACCAAGGGCAAGAGATACATGTTGCCCCATGCGAGACACATGATACACCAACCATTGGGCGGTGCGTCAGGCCAGGCCACTGATGTGGAGATCAGGGCAAACGAATTACTGAGATGGAAGAAAGAACTCACAGAGATCTACGAGAAGACAACGGGCCAGCCCTTACAGAAGTTGAAGGATGACATGGAACGAGACAAGTTCATGAATGCCGAGGAGGCAGTTGCATATGGACTTGTTGACAAAGTAATAACAACCAGAAACGACGACAACGAGGAATAACATGACAGACGACAGATCAGAAGACAAGAGTTATGAGAACGAATCCACTAGAGACACGACACCGATGGTTCAGATAACCTTGAAAGAATATGACAAGATGAAAGAAAGATCCAAATACATCACAGACAGGGATCTGATCGGCTGTATCGACAAGATAGAAGAGCTTGTCAGGGCATTGAGAAAACACATAGTCAGAACCGATATAGATAATTAACAGTATGTTTTACATCTGGCACACACTGATAATCGCCACGTTCATAGCAGTGGCTTACTACATGGGACACCAACATGGCGGCAAAAAAGCCAAAGTCAAAGAAACCATACGTAAAAGTTAGACTGGTACCTGAGGATTCCAAGATGAAGGATCACGGGTTCTACTACTACGCAATGAAACCCGGCAAGGGCGAGAAGCAGAACCAGAAACTGCGAATGCGTAAGTTCGACCCCATCACCCAGAAGCACATATGGTGGGTGGAAAAGAAACTACCACCTCATTCCAAATAGTATTAAGCGGCGTGTCTGAACGGTTGTTCTGTTTCGGTTAGGTCTTCCAACGGTGCCACTTGGTTCAGGCACTTGCTCTTGTACCTCTCCCAATACCAATCTGAAGTCTCTTTCATTGGGTTATCACTCTTCTTAGGCATGCTCAACATGTCGTTCTCTTCGTCTGTGTAAGGCCACATGATTATTGCATCCTCTGCCAGTGTGCTGGCCATTCGTTGGTGGTTGTGTTTTCATTTACAGTCACGACTTCTAGTGTGTCCGGTGTTTCATCCCAACAACAGTCGTCACGAGAAACACATTTGCTTTCTACATAAACCTTCTGGCTTTTCTTTTTGTCTGCGTACATCTTTGTTTCCTTTTGTAAATTAATGTTTGTAAATTTACTTATTGTAAACTTATACACAAAACCATGGAAAATCAAGTCGTACGTTGTAAACGGAGTAAATTTTTTGTAAATTTAAATTTACAAAATTTACAAATAGTAAAGGATTTTATTTGAGGTAAGGACCTTTTGAGGTAGACCCAGTCCTTATACGTTTAACTTTGACGTACTTCTTGTTGCCAAGTTTGTAGATAGTGGGTTTAGGTGGATCATATGCATCAACCAAGTGTTTGGTATAATTCTCGATCCATCTTCTGATGTGTCTGAACATGCTAAACCCTCCATCGCTATATTATTTCTTCCAGAATTTTAGTTTCTCGATGTGTCCTGGTATTGCTTCGAACTTCTCGTTCACATACCAACCAGCCGCAAAACCAACTATTAATCCAATTGTAAAAAACATTTGGTGCTCCTTATTGTGCTTCAACCGGTGCAGGTTCGTTAGTGATCAGCATCCATGCAAATATCACAACTACGATAGCAACTCCGATCATTGCTTTCTTGTTCTTTTTAATTTCGTCGATAATCTTCTTCATTGTGTGTCCTCCTTAGACTGTGTATTTATTTTTTACAAGTCTCCGGTGCAAACATGCAACCCAACGCATTCGCTATGCCTTGCATTTTACCAATAGAGTCTGTGATCGTGCTATGTTTTTCTTCCTCAGGCTCTACCACAGTGTCTGGTGCAGTAGTTGAAATTGTTTTCTGTACACACCCAGACAGCCCTATCAATACCAGAAACAGGATTATGATTAGATACCTTTCTAATTCTTTATTCATACGAATTATTTACACCGAACAGAGACTCTATAATATGGTGTTGTTTACTATTGGAATTTATTTGGGTCAGTGGCAACCTTGCCAGTGTTGACACCGTTCTTGATCACATACTTCTGTGTGCCGTTGGCACCCGAGTCGACTTCCTTACGTAGGTCCTTAAACATCAACTTCTGTTTTGCCTCACGTAACATCTTCTGGGCATATGCTGTTATTGTTTTTGTGTCTCTCATAACTTTATTATATAGATTATTTATGTGTTGTCAACATACCAGATATGCGTATAGAACATACATGCGTTACAAGGCCTTTAGACCCATGTATCTACATGAGTGTGCAACTTATCCTGAACAGTCTTTACCATGCGTGTGTGTGCGTGTGTGTGCGTTTAAAAGGTAGACTAGAACCGTTTTATCGTGTAATATAATTGCTGTGACGCCGCTTTAGCTCATTAGGTAGAGCAACTGATTTGTAATCAGTAGGTGCCCAGTTCGAATCCGGGAAGCGGCACCACAAATACCAAACTCGCCAATATTACCATTTACACCAAAAATGTCAATGGTCTCAGCAGGTTTGGTTGTTTTGGCCAAATAACTAGGAACAAATGAAACTGACCATTGAATTCACTGACGGGCATCACATCAAGATAAATCTACACGATTCAATGATACCATGGGCAAAGCATGTACAAACACTGACAGGAAAGTACAAGTACGGACTTAATGACGGACAGTCAGCCATAGGCACACACAAGGCTCCGGAGGTCTATAAAATACTTTTAGACACGATAGAGAAACTACAACCACTTAGACCTATACGGTTCACTGTTCCAGAAAATCTCACAAACGACCAAGAAGTGCTGAACAAACTGCACAGGTATTACACAGACAGTTGTGCGGTGGTAGAGCAGGATTCGGAACTGTTTGATCTAGTATCAAAGATTAACTATTGTGTCCACGAGCTCGAGGCACCCGCTCCCTCGACCATTACCGAGGGATACATCAGTGAGCTCTGGATCCACATAGATGACTATCCCATACCGACGGACTGCTGGTTCGATCTCAGAGACATGGAACAAGAGAACTACAAGTTTTTTGACTACGATTACGAGTATGTGGTTAGACTAGATCGATCTATATTAGGCAAGTGTGTGTTACAGGCCTACGAGGAAAATGATGATCCCAACGCAAAAGACTGCACAGGCAGGGCAGGATCATTCGGCGGATTTTTTATCGACACAAATAAAAAACTAAAAAATTTTTATCAATCAAACAAGTTCAATGATTGGTGTAAAGGTCACGGCAAGGACACAAAGGAATGGCCCTTGGAGTTCGTGATAGGAAATGTTGAACAGTTTAGTGACAAGCCGGAACAGTATAAAAACAAGACTCTGGCCGAACTAAATTTTGTTACGGTCCCTTCGTCTATCGGTTAGGACACGTGGTTTTCATCCTCGAAAGAGGGGTTCGATTCCCCTAGGGACCGCCAGTAAGGAGTATTAAGTATTGATATGAAAGATTTTGATTGTATTGTAGCAGTTGGCTGTAGCCACATGTTTGGATATGAACATGGCAGTACCCTAGGGGAAACAGTGCCTAGCACCGACACCTTCGTGGATCATATGGGGAAACACTTGAATCTTCCTGTCCACAATTTCAGCCAACCCGGGGGATCCAATCAAACTATATTAAGACGATTAATGGTTGCATTGGAATTTTTAGCAACAAAAAAATATAATGCATTGTTCATAATTCAATGGACCGACTTCACAAGATTTGAAACGCTTGTATCGGACACTGTTTACAGAGCCGAGGATTGGCCTTGGATAAAAGCACTGACAGAACTTAAAAGTAAAAGCGGTTCCAACGAACTCAACGAATGGGCCAAGACTTTTTATAAATTGTATGATGACAAAGGTCTTCTATTCGAAAGTTTAAAAAACATTAAACACGCAAATCTAGAAGTCGAAAGTGCAGGACACCTAGCAATCAATTGCCTCGGTGATGGGTGGGATCTCAGCCAAAGCAATTTGAAAACAGATCCTGGATATGTGTCGTCTGAGAGCATTGGCGAGACATCAGCATATAGTCAAACATTACGTAAATGGTATTTGGACAACGGATACCAGATAGACGAAACACTCGAAGGAGAACACAAGATAGAAGCATATAGAAACAATGATGTACATCCTAGCAGGGATAACATAATCTTGTCTTTGTTATGGAAGCAGATCGGCAATTACAAATGGTGGTTCTACAACAAAGACTGGTCGCAAGGACTGAAGAGTTTTTGCATTGAAAAAGGATTACCACTTGGGCCAGGTGGCCATGCCACAGAGAGTGCTCACAGATCTGTGTTTGAATATTTGCTTCAAGATAACCAGTTCGTTAACCTTATACATGGTTAACAACACACGTGCCCGTAGTTCAGTTGGATAGAATACGAGTTTCCTAAACTTGGGGTCGGAGGTTCGAATCCTTCCGGGCACACCAAAAAACACAATAATTACTTGTGTGAAGAAGTTCTATTCAATCAGACTAAAACAGTTCAAGGAGAACATACCGCCCGCACTGGCAGAGACAATGCTGTTGGATGAATCAAAATTGGTCAAGTATCTATGGAAACACAAGGCACTGGAGTTCAGGTATCCCAAAAACAAAGGTAGACTGGATCTGTACGCAGATGAGAAGTACCTGATGATGGGCAAATTGAAGTATCCAAACATGTTTGGCAACCGGAAAAGGATGGGCTTTATGGAACTGTACATAGTACACAGGCTCAATCAAAGATTAAGTCTTGCGAAAGGAAGCACGTAATGAAGTTCGGACACTACACAGACAAAGGCCTCCCTGAATCAGATATAGGGTACCGATGCCCTGGATGGGATCCGATGCCGGAGGGCAAGAAGAACGTTGTGGTCTTGGGTTGCAGTCATACCTATGGCGTGGGCCTCGAGGACGATAAGCATTGGGTACACTTCTTGTCTAAGCACAACACAGAAAGATTGAGATACTGGAACCTAGGACAGCCTGGAGCCAGTGCCGACAAGATAGTAAGGACACTCCACGGAACCGAACAGTTGCTCTTTCCGGAGATAGTGATTGTGTGCTGGCCTTTGTGGAACAGGAGAGAACGTTTGGATATATATCCAGCAAGTCTTACCTCAGATAATGAATTTTTAAAAACAGAAACAGACAATACTGACAAACAAAATTTTCTAAAGAACGTGTTTCACGTGGAGAAGTTTGCAGAGAAGAATCGTTGCAAGACATTCCATTGTTTCGCAGACGAGTCTTATCATGAGCACATAAAAGGCCTAAACGTATTAGAAGATTACACCATTAAGAATTGCTGGCCATACTGGGACAAGTTTGAACAGCGTGTGCCCTACAACAAGCCAAGCCTAGCAAAGGATGGCGAACACTACGGTGTGGAACACCACGAACGTTTCGCAAAACTGTTTGTGGACTACTTTGGTAAGAAGTTGAAATAATCTTTAATGTCTATATTACGCAGACGATCTTGTCGAGCGATGAACTCAGACAGCGACTGGTCGTTGTCCTCATCTACTGCTACTTGTCCGGGACTTATATGTTTGGCATTGCTAGTGAACCTATTTTTGTATCTCACATTCAATACGCTTGGTTGATTAAGGAACGCCCAGTCATGTGGTATGTCCTTGTTCTTGGCAAAGTTTATTATGTCAGGTAAGTTTCTAACGTTCAAGCAACTGACTGTTGTCCAGAAATCCAACTGTAATAGTTTGTATTGCTTCTGTAAAGACTTGTAAGCATCCACAGTCTTTTTATAGTTTTCCCATCTAATTGGCCAACGTGTGTAGTCATGCACAGCACCAATGCCGTCGAGACTCATTGTGACAATGACCATTATGTTTCTCTTTAGCACTTCTTCCAACTCGCTTATCATTCTAGACCCGTTGGTGTTCATCCGTACTATCTTTACATTGGCAGGCAAGTCTTGTAATATCTTTTTATAATTTTTACTGGCAGTTGGCTCACCACCGTTTACATCAAATTCTATAATCCTCTCCTGTGGTAGTTTTTTAAAGACATTGTAGTTGTCTACCCTCGGGTAATTTTTAGATTCAAGACTTCCTATCTTGGTGCTAAGTCCTGCATTGCATGACTGGCACGCACTGTTACAGGTGTTATCCAATACGCCTCCCACTATCAGGTAATCATTGTGTATAGGTTTGAGTAGTTTGTGCCTTTCGATACTATTGGTCCTTATACTTTTGCCTTTGACCTTTTCGGATTGTTGGCAACGTACACACTCCTCTGGCCACTGATCCTTGTCCATCTTTTCCTCCACTGTCCTTAACCAATCACTGTGCACCATTTCTTCATAACTTTTAAATTCTTCCGTGTTGACCATGTGGCCGCATTTACCCACGCTACCGTCTTGGTTTAGTCGCACATAGTGATCTATCCTAGGACAATACATTTCTATACCTCTTGATTAGATAACCTATGTTGACTGTCTGGTTATGGTACTTTGTAAGATAACGATCCACGGCCACGAAGGTCTCGCACACAGGTATGGCCACATCTGACATGCTTTTGGCCTTGTGTATGTTTGTGTAATTCGTTATGTGGCTAAACGGACGCAAGGTAATGAAACCTTTGTAGTATTTGTATAGGTGCAACAACCACATGTACTGTGGAGTGAAGTGTCTGTCATGGAGTTTGCCATGTTCTATAAGACTGTATGTTTCCAATACATTTCTTTTATTCTGGAAACAATATTCATTGACGCCCGATCTGAAACGCTCCTCGGGTTCCCTGATCATGACCTCTATGTTGGAACAGGCCTGTATCTCCTCATTGACATATCGGTGATCACAGGCAGACTCCAGAGATGTGCTACCTACTCTGAATATGGGATATACATTGTGGGTGGCCACCTTCAAGACAACACAATTGGTGTTCAACAATTTGTTCCACTGTTCAAGCATCCAACTCCTTGTACAAGGTCGGGAAAACTTTCCTGCTGTCGATGGATCTTCTATCATCCATGGCAGACACGTTGCTGTAAAAAGAATCTATGTTTTTCTTCCATGCTGTTTCGTTATAGTACTCCAAGCAGTTTTCGTAACTGTTCTTTAGATAGCCTAAAGGGTTCGCATTAATTTTTTCTTTGAGCTCTTTCTTTATTTGTTCTATCATCCTGTCTGGAAGATTGAGCAGATTCAAGTACTGGGGCGAGGACAATGGCCCGGCCACAAAACTATTATCGTGGAAACCTTTAGACTTTAAGTAATCTATACAATCAAATATGCTCCTGTAGTTCAATATAAAATGTAGCATGTTGAAACTTATCTTGTGTCCCAGGGTGTTGATGACATCTAAATTTTCTGTGAAGTCCTTCCAATTTCCCAGATGCCTTACGTATTCGTATTCTTCTTCTATGGTCTCCACACTGACTGTCCAGTGTACATTTTTGAAAGAACACAACAGTTCGAATATTCCTGTTTGGGTTGTGCTTAAGTTTGTGTTGACCCTTACACTACAGTTTGGGTTGTGTTTTTTGAGTAAGGACAGGAACTCAAAATTTTCCTTCATCAACATTGGTTCTCCTCCCGCGAGGTAAACGTTTTCTAACTTCGCAATGTTTTCAAATACAAAGTCCTTCACTTCCTGTCTCGCTTCCTTGTTAGATTTTATTTTGACGCCTAGTTCTTGTGCCCACTTACTGCTGTATTCCGGTATACAATAAACACAGGCCTGATTGCAGGCGTTGGTCCAACGCAGGTCGACGTGTTTGAGTGAAAAATTATTCACATCGTCGAACAACGATAGGTCCGTCTTAGTGCCCACTTCTTTGAGATAATACAACCTACTACTGATACTGCTCAGATTTGATTGGTGTTTTTCCTGTAAATGGCAACCTGCACAATTACTTGGTTTACTATCTGCCTGCATGGCTCTTTTAAGTTTGATGTTGGACTCACTTCCTAGTATGTCTTTTATTTTTGTGTCTTTGATGTTGCCATGCGTGTCGTTCGCTATAATGCAGTTCTTGACATTTCCGTTTGGTTCGAGCTCGAATCCTGTCCAAGGTAACACACATATACTTTTATTGGTGAGTAATTTCTTGGCGTCCATTAATTCATTCCCTGCTCAGTCAGTATCCTGCAGACATACTCGTCTGCCGATATGCTGTCAGGTGCACTGAACGACTGCGTGTCTACGCTACCGGGTCTGATCAGTTCCATCTTTGTTTTACTCGGCTGTGCCCTTAGTTGTGCGTGTGCCAACTCCAACGCCATTTTCTGATTCCTGTACTCCATGGTCTGTCTCATGGTCAGCCCATTCAACTGTTTGTCCTCAGTGGATAGACAGACTCTGGTTGATATGTTCCATATATGGTGTTCCTGCTCGCTGTGTTGCCATCTGTGCCATACTTCAAACAACAGTTCCGTTTGTGCATAGAAACTTATAGCATTGTTGATCAACATGTCACACGGCTCGATGATTGATGCAGTGTGCACCGTCCTGCGTATGTTTTCTCCGGTGCTCCTTGATATTCCTACTATTTCGTGCCCGCGTGATGCAAGCCGATCAGCGAATGCCTTGCCTATGCCTCTCTTGTGCCCTGTGATTGCAATCCTCATTGGAAATATTTAATTGGTTATCAGGCGCTTATAAATATTTTTCCATGATAGACTATCTGGGAGATCAAACAAAAAACAAAGCGGTACACGAACTGCCCGCCTACAACCTCGACACAATAAAAAAGCAAGTCCTCGACTGGGTGTCCACAAACACAGACTTCTTAGATGACAAGACATCCAAGGGCTTCTGGATGAAGATTGATTACAAAGACCTCGCTCGATCCTGTCCGGCACTGATAGAGTATTTCAAATATGTCAGGATACCGGTGCAGGAAATCACTGTGGGAGTGTTGACAGAAGCAATGACGGATGGTTTTGTTATGCATCACGGATCACCGGGCAAGAACTTCAAGATAAATTTTCCGATACTGAACACAGAAGACGTACACACAGAATGGTATGACATACCAGACGATGATCTCAAGAAATTTCCAGAATTGCTTAACGTGTACACACAACAACAGTGCTACGATCTAAGTTCCATACACAAAACTGTGGACACGTTGTATCCGTTGCGTGTGTCTTACAACATGCATCACTGTCCCATAGTGTTCAACAGTTACCTGCCCCACAGGGTGATGCCAGGTGCTGACGCAAAGTATCCAAGGATAATGTTGGCCACAATGCCGTTGAAAGATCCTTTTGACCTAATGCAGTTGTAGTAGAGTTGATTGCTCAACTATCTTACTGTCTCTCTTCACAAGTTTATCTAGGTGTGTTCTGTAGTCGCCGTGCTGTGGATGTTGTTCGTCAAATATGTTGTGTTCTGAGAAATTGCCCCAGGTGTTCCAGTCCTGTATCCTACTGAACCAAACTCTGTCAGCGTTGTATTTTTCTCCCAACATGACTATGTCTTCCATCTCATGGTAGTTGTCTTTCTGCACAACGTAGTGCATGATGAATCTAAATCCGTGCTTGTCCTTCAGTTCCGAGATGTATTGCAGATTTTCATTTATCTTTTCCCATCTACCTCCCAGTCGCAGTTTCTCGTAGGTATCTTTTGTGGCGCCGTCTATGCTCACGCCCAGTTCGTTGAGATTCCGTATCACGTAAGGCACACGAGGTGCAAAGTCCTTCAACATCAACGCATTGGTCAGTATGGAGTATTTTATGTTGTCCCGCTCTGGGGTCTGGTCCATGAAGTGCCTGTACACGTGTGAGGCGAATGGATCCCCGTCAGAACCTATGTGCACCTGCATGGGATGATCATAATGGTACAACCAATCGTTGATCTTGTCTGCCAGTCGGATGCCCAACTTGTACGCGGATCCCTCCTTGTGGAATATAAGACCCTTCCTGCAACTGGGACATCGTAGATTGCAACTGTCGTCTATGGCCAATCTCAGGTGCTGTATGCGGTCGGGCCTGCCATGCAGGAACCCACCTGACTTTATGTATGAACACTGGTGTTCGTTGCAGTAACGATAGGTGCCGTCCGAGATGGAACCCTGTAGGTGTTGGTGTGTGCCGCCGCCGATTATCTCCTCGAGCGATTTGATCTGCAGGTTGCCTATGCTCTGTGGCAACCAACTGGTGCACTCACAGGCATAGCATGATCCCTGCTTGTCTATCAGCACCGTGTCGAATGGACGGGGACATCGCTTGGCCACCTTGAGATCCTTGTGGGTGTCTATGCCGTAGTGATCGAACAGTCTGTGGTTTATCATTTGTCGGGATCGGTGATCATGTCCAGCGTGAGTGGCTTGCCCTCGTCGGACTTCCGCTCCGGCGTCTGTGGTGCCTTGCGACTCCGCCTACGCTGTTCCTTCTCCTGCTGTTTCTGTAATTTCTTTGCACCCCTGGTGTTCTTGTAGTCGTAGTGTATGCCCATGATCAGCCTCCTGTTGTTACCTTAATTATACACTCCAACGGGCGAGGTGTAAACTATTTTGGTAAAATAATTGCGTATCAAAGGTTGCATTTGTGATAAATATGTCTTACAATCCAGAGCGATCGCTAGGCCAGTGGTCGCATTTCAATCATAATAGATCAGGAGAAAACAAATCTATGAAAATGACTAAGAAAACAATGGGTATAGGTGTGGCTGTTATAGCCGCTCTTGTTATCCTATGGTCTGTGCTTAAACCAGCACCGGC
>VMHT01173780.1_pt1 | contig 13404 bp, 5 predicted proteins | sample 4693611 | NCBI WGS metagenome assembly VMHT01 (sample SAMN12280063, study PRJNA550983) | marine metagenome | isolation source: seawater sampled from same location over 5 years 0.02-0.2 micron viral filtrate | place: USA: collected off the coast of southern California halfway between the port... ... | reverse complement strand
CTGTAGTAACAGCGTTAGATGCATTAGTTGACGCTGTATTGGCTGTAGTACTAGCAGTGTTTGCTGTACTGAGAGCAGTTGAAGCATTAGTACTAGCTGTATTAGCTGTACTGACAGCGTTCGTAGCGTTCGTTGACGCTGTATTGGCAGTGCTGAGAGCTGTCGATGCGTTTGTAGCTGCTGTAGTTGCAGTTGTACTAGCAGTATTAGCAGTACTAAGTGCTGTTGATGCGTTAGTAGACGCTGTATTAGCTGTATTTACAGCATTTGTAGCGTTTGTAGAAGCAGTATTGGCAGTATTAACTGCATTAGTGGCATTTGTAGATGCAGTGTTTGCTGTACTGACTGCAGCAGTTGCATTTGTAGCAGCACTATCTGCTGTTGTCTTGGCAGTATTAGCTGTCGTTGTTGCAGTCGTAGCATCATTCTCTGTTTCCTGCGAAACAAACAGAACTTGCTTAAAATTATTGTTTAGATCATTTGACTTAATAGCAGAACCAGGGAAAAATGTAGCCTGTTGAGTACTGGAGTCTGTAGATCTGAAGATTCGTACTGCTACTCCACTACCAGGCGCACTGTTCATAGAAACAGTGGTTGCATTAGATAGTGTAAAAGCAGTACTTGCTACGCCGTCAAGAGAGACCTTAACATCAGCCTCAGCGATAATTGGAAAGGTAAATGTGAAAAGTGTATTCGACCCATTACCTGTGTAGTTTGATTCTGTTACGGCCATATCTAGTTAGATGTTAATGTTGGATCTTGCTTAATTTTTTCACTAAGGTTGTCTTGAACGGATTTCATCGTATCTGCAAGCTCAGCAGCTTGTTGAACTTGACCTCTTTCTTGTGCTTGTTTAATCATTACTCGTAATTGACCAATATCGCTGTATTCTTCGTACTTAGTTTGCAGATCATTAAAAGCTAACTGGTATGCTTCACGGTGGATTGCGTCAAGCTCATCGTGAAGGTAGATATTTTTAATTGGAAAATCTCGTTGAGACTTGTTTCCGCGATTTGCTCTATACATTTCAAGAGATTGCATAGCCAGTCCACCTTTTTCCGTATTAGGATCAAACAACTCTTCTATTTGCGACACCAACAAACTTTTGCCGTTTTGATCAACATAATTTTTAGCCACCCAGTTATTGACATAAAAACGCTCTTGAGAAGTCAGAGGTTGACCAGTAAAAGGATTGGTATTGTATGCAGGCATACCTTTCCATCCTGATTCAATTAACTTAAATCTCCACTCTTCTTCACCAAAATTAGTTCTAAAGAACGGCAAAACTTCTTGCAGCGCAGCGTTTAAAGGGTCTGTATGGTTAATACGATTACCAGTGTAAACGTCGAGCAAATCTTGAAGTCCACTATTGTCTTGGAACAGAAATTTATATCTATTTTTTACGTACTCAGTAATTTCATTATCAACATCTTTAAGCTGAGGTGCAACAACACGATTAAAACTGCTAAGTAGACCGCTATAAGGAACCATGCTTGTCATAGTGCCTGCAGCAAAAAGCTCCCATGCACCTTCATCAAAGGTAAGTAGCTTTGCTAGCGGTCTCATTGAACTCAAAAAAGTATTATTTGTAGGGCCAACAACCAGAGCAGATGCAAGTTTTTGGAACCAACCTTCACTAATATCTTGATCAACTCTATTACCAAAATAAACAATGTCTCCCATTGTTGCTAAAATACTAGAAAAAGGTTCTATATTTTCATAGGAAACCCATTTACCAGTAAATGGATTTTTGATCGTTCTAGCTTTCCAGCCAAGTGCCTCAAGTTTTTTACGCTCGCCGCCATCAGTAGGACCATTGCCACGAAGATTACCTTCAAGTGCCCACATACCGCCAAGTGTTACAACAGTGCCACCAACAAGTTGCCTACCAATATATTCACTTTTGAGAGCATCAAATGTTCTCGATATATCATCTGCATTTTCTTCAATAATACCGTGCATTTTAAGAGCCTCTACTTTCTCTTCAAGGCTTTTAGCTCTAAACACTTTTCCCATTTTATTTTTACCACTAGCAATAGCAAAAGCACCACCAATAGGTGTATGAGACCAAAGATATTTTAGGGCATTGATACCAGTTCTAGGGAAAGAAAAGAGTGCTTTAGCAATCGGAATTCTATCAGTCATATTACCAATTTTAGATGCTAGCTCATCATCTAAGTTGAATGCAAGTTCTTTAGATTGGTAATTTACGGCTGATGGTAAATCTTGCTTCAAAGCACCTTTAGAATCAAAATATTGACTATAAATTTCCCTTTGTTTATTATTGAAAGCTTCTAGCCAATCTTTTTTACTAGCATAAAGAGAACGATCACCTAACTCGCGATAAGCTTTCATACGTGCATTACCAGACATAACCATTGACTGGACAAAACCATCTAAGGCATACATTGCATTGATGCCATAACGAACATAGGGATTTTTATTGAAAGCATATAAACCCTTACTTATGTTCCACATAAAGACTTTGCCAACTTGGCCGTTCTCTTTCCAAATTTGAGAAGCTTCTTCCATAATATTGAAGTTATCCAGATGCTTCTGTATAAGATCTTGACGGCCTTTCATCATCGCCATCTCTGGATTTTTGACAGCGTAGTCGTATTCGGAAAACATATGTTTGGCTGCACGTTTAAAGTTTTCAGAAAAACCGCTAAACGTGATTATTGCTTCCGATAATTTACCGCCATCTAGCTGTGCCGCAGCACCTAAAGTTGTAGTAAGGGGTTTTAATGCTAAACCAGTGATGTTGCCTTCCATTGCATTAAAGGCTGCACCACCAGACAACATAGCGTTGTAACGAACTCCTGTCAGGCCGCTAATAAACCAACTAGGAACTTCTCTGTCCTGACCAAAAGCAGCAAGAACACTAATGTTTTTATCGAGGTAAGCTTTTAATTTGTCGAGTGTATCAACTTGATTTTTCTTGCTGAGACTAGAAGTAGCGTCAACTGCCTCAGCAAAAACCTTCAAATACTCTGGATTTTCAGAAGAAATTTTTGCCCATGAATTTACAGTTTGCCTACCTTCGTCTGCTACTGTTACATAGAATTTTTCCCAATCAGTTTGGTTAGCCTCTAAAAATTTTGCAGCAGCTTCCTCGCCTTCTAGTTTACGTACATTAGAGTAATTAAGTGCATTACCTGCAGCATACTGATAAGCTCTATTTTCAGATGCTACAAGCTGCAATTTATTCATCAACAATTCATTCTGCCTGAACATTGCACGTCCTTCAGACATGCTGATTCCTTTAGCAATATCCTGTACTTCGCCTGCTGCTTGGTTCATGAGGACAGTAGAAGCACGAATACCATTAGGGTCGTAGAATTGCAAAAATGATTTCCTGAATGAGTTAGCAAGAATCTGATGATTTTTTCTGTCTAAAAACCGTTGTGAGTCATAGACGTTGACTTTCATTGAATCAACGATCTCACGAAACTCACTAAAAGAAACATCAGTATTGTGTAATAGATCAACAAGCTCATCGACAGCATTATTTATTTGCTTCGGAGAAATATTTTTGTTTGCAGAATTTACAACACGAATAGACGGTGCCAACGTATCAAACAGCTGAGCAAGTGCATCGGCACGCTCTGTGCCGTCAGCAATGCCCATAAAATTTTTTTGAAACGCTTCGGTAGCTGCTGGAGCGGCACGTGCTGAGGGTGAGTAACCAGGGGTGTAAATAGAATCTGCTATGTCAGCTTTAGCTTCGACTGCGTTAGCTCCTGCACCAGGAACATAAGTTTCCTGTTTTGTACCTCCTTTGTGGATAAACGGGTTAAAACCATCACTATAGATCTCTTGGAGGTCGTACTCAACATAGGAAGTTTGGTTAGGCCCTTTGGCAACTTGCTTTGCAATTTGATCAGTTTGTTCACTCTTGAAAACTTGAAGAACTTCGTCTTCTGCTTGCTCTATAGCGGTTTCTACAGGGCTATCAAAATCCCATTTAGGCAAGTCATCGACAATTCCTTGTGAACGTTTGCCGATACCAACAATGCTCCTACGAGTTTGATTGAAAAGTTTGATGCCAGCTCTAAATAACGTTGGAACAGCAGCAATTCCAGCAGCCTCCATTGCATGCATCTTACGCCTCTGTTCACCAGTCATATCAGGACCAGTGGCAAAAGGCATAGGAACACCAGTCAAATCTTGCAAAGTCTCAGATAGGTTTTCGTCTTCTTCTGAAGTCCTTGCCGAATATGCAATAGCTGTATCAATACCAACTTCTGCACCTATTTTACCAAGCTTATTAACAGTGCCTGGTAGAGCAAACCTTGCATTAGCAGCTTTCGACGCACTGCCTACAACTGGACCTGTCATTAGAGCAGGAATAACCAACGCAGCTATATCTCTTGCAAAGGTTTCTTGCTTGTTACGCTCTGGAACAAAAGTTTCATTCAGTTTTGTACCTAAACCAGATAAAGGTCCACCAAACGTTTCGATAAAGTCACCTACAGCCTGAACTACTCCCTCACCAGTAATGTCTGCTGTTTTGCGATAAATGCTATCCTCACTAAAAAAGTCAGGCAAAATTTGATTTTTAGAACGTTCATAAGCTGCTTCACGTATTTCAGCGTTACGAAGATCTTCGGCTTCTTGATCAACTGGTTGTTCAGGTTGACTAGGTACAGGTTGCGTTGCCTCTGGTTGTTGAGGAGTAGAACCTACACGGCGACGTTCTTCGCCAACACGCATTTGTAAGTTCTCATCAACCAGACGGCGTTCCTGTTCTAAATCATCCTCAAAACTAGGATCCATAAATTGTCCGCTATTCATAATTTAATTTATTTTAAGTTAAGAGGGTCGAGATATTCACTAAGAAACTCACGCCTAGCTGCTTCATTATGTGTGTAATACTCTGACTCATGGTAGAAATCCGCACTAATATGTGGAGCGCCGTTGGTAGAACCTGTTGTGCCCTGTGTGCCTAAAAATGTACCAGGAGGAAGAGTCATTCCAGTTTGTATTTGTGGATTTACACTGTCAAAATGTGCAATGCGGACCTGAGTTCTATTGCCACTTGGCATAGTAGTTAAGATGTCTACATAATTACCGTATCCAGATTGACCTGATCCTTTTATATAATTAGCGCTGGCATTACGAGTAACTCTGACAACTTCTGACGAATAAGGCCAGAAGAATTTAGCGCCACGTCTACCATCTTCAATTACAAAATCAGTGCCTGGCTGGTTAGCATCACTATCGCGTCTGGCTGTGATTTGTACACCTGTATTTGAACCGATGGACATGCCAGACGGTGCAACTCCTAAAATGTCACGATCACCATCAGAAACATCATCACGATAGTTATCAGGATTTTGATAACGAGTAGGACGTACTTTCCATGACTCTAAATCCTGCCTGGCTCTTTCTAGGTGGTCTTGATAAGAACCGTTTGTGTAAGCACCCCAATCAAGAAATCCATTTTGTTTAGCTTCAATACGACGCCTATACAAAGCAAGTGCCATTTTCATATTTGAATATGGGTCGAACATGTCATTAGCTGACAATCCCATGCTGCGAAGTAAGTCACCATGCACTTTTGTATTGATTTGAAACCGACCAAAAGATTTTTCCACATCAGTGATTCGTTGAGCATTATCAAATCCACTACTGCCAGATTCACCATACATAATGGCTAAAAATGTAATGATTTCATTATCTGACATTTCTACCCTGGCACCAGTTTTATCGCCTTTTAGATTTTTAAAAAAGTCAATAGTAGAAGAGGCAGGGTTGTCTCTAGCAAATCTACTACTAAACAAAGTTTGTCTTCCAGAATAACGGTTCCTTCTATCAAGTAACATTTCAGCGTCAGTAGGAATATACCGAATATTCCTGGTAAAGGCTTCGTAATCGATACCAGTTGCATCTTCAACAGCTGCACGTTGCCTTACAGTTATTTCATAAGGTATTTCAGGAATAGATGGATCAGATTGACGAAGAAAATCTAACTGTGCCTTGATAATATCCATGTGCGGGATGCCACTAGCCTTGTACATAGTGATTGCTTGCACAGGCAACCGAACGCCAGGATTGGTTTGAGATAAAAATGCGTACTCTTTAAGAACTTGGCTAGGGATTAGTTGTTCTCTGTTAATAACAGTGGGATCTCGTCTTATTTTCTTTGTAAGATCATTTAGATCTGGAGTAACTACTGGAAGTTTGGGATTTAATTTAAAGTTCTCATATTCTCTGTCAAGTATATCAGTGCCATCTCCTACACCTCTCTTTATTTTACGACGTAAAAGTCCGGTATTAGTAGTTTCACCTTTGACGATCGTATCAGCAACGTTTGCGTCAGCTACTGAAGCTGCTCTGTTCGAATCTCCGTCTTTTTTATATTCTGTGGTGTAAGTATTTTCCCATATTCTCATGATTGCATCAGTAGCAGGTTCTAGAGTTGAGGAAATTTCTCCAGGTCTTTTTTCGCCATCAAACAATAGTTGTGCTAGACGGTTTTTATATTCTCGGCGTTTCTGACTTAAAAGATTTTCAGGTACTGTAGGATACTCGATGCTTTCAACAAGACTAACTGCTTTTCTGTACTCAGCAGGACTTAGATTAGCAGCTGCAATATCTGCAATGGTGACAGAGTTAGGTCTACCAGCATAAAGATCTGGATTATTTTCTTTAAATTCTTGGTCGTTCAAATACGTAGAATCGTACCTACGATATTTGTCTAATTCAGCTAATCCTTGTTGTATACGATATACGCCAACTCCCTGCCGCTCCATTTCATCTACATACAGCTGGAAATCTTTATCTGTAATCGGAAGGTCGTCTTCAATTCTTTGCCGAAATTCTGCTTCAACTTTGCCAGTAACTTGTTTATAGACAGCAAGTTCCTTAGATTCTTGTCTATTAACCCCTTTCTGCAGATCATCGTATCTATATTCAATCGCTTCACGAATAGGTTTAGCATATTCTGCAAAATTCTGTCCGAAATTACCTAACAGTAAAAAACTCTCAGCATCCGATATTTCTATTTCTTTACTTTCTACACCTAATGCAATAAATCCAGCATACCTCTGTAATAGTCTGCCTGGTACTGTTTCCAAAGTGCCGTCTTTACTTAAGTCTAGTAATTCACTACGCAGAGCCGCTGCCATGCCTAATGAACTGTTGTTTTGAGCATTTTCACGAACATTTGCCATGAAAGCTGTACGCTCAGCAATTTGATTAGAGATTTTTGCAGATTTTTCTACTTCATCGGAAACTGTAGTTTGACGTTGACCCTCAGCAATTTGGAAGGAATTTTTTGCATACTGAACAATGTACTCTGGCTTTACGTTTGGTAAGTACTCATCAATAAAATCACCTCTGAGCCTATCTAAAACAGCAGACTGTAATTCAAGGGATTGTTCAGACTCAGCTTCAACTAATGAAACCTCACGTCCATTAATTAAAAATGGCGTATCAGAATTTGCTGATAAATATCCACTGTAATCACTACCAGCATTTTGCACAGCAATACGTACAGCGCCTTCCTTAGCCCATCCAGACAAACTAATAAGTTGTTCTAGTTCAGTCTCCGACGCGCCAGCGTCACGCAATCTCTGAACAACAGCAACATCATTAAGACGATATTGATTAAGACCGTACTCAGCCTCAGACAGGTCAGCTACTTCATCTGGGGTCAGACCATATTTAGTCGCAAGACCTCGGCCAAAATTAATTTCATTTTGCTTTTTAGTTTCAGCCTGTTTCAATAAGTAATCGCTAGCAGTTTTAGATATGCCAGAGATCGACTCTAAAAGGGCGTTCTTATCTGCATCAGCTAATTCTGCTCTTTTTACTTCATTTTGATATATAGCATCAGCTTGATCCCTTCTGAATCGCGCTTGTTCGCTTTGCAAGTCGTACAAATTTTGACGAAAGTCTTGATCAGCTTTAAACTTGGTTCGCAAATAGTCGAGAGCCTGAGTAGCAGATTCCTTTTCGATTGCTTGTCGTAGCTCTATATCTTTGAAGAACTGATCAGTGCCAGCTTGTATCTGACGTTGCTCTCTAGTTTGTGGAAGGGATGACTGTATTCTGTTTCGACTTCTTGCAAATCCAGTAAATGTCATTAGTATTGAGTGCCTAAATTAAAATTAAATTCCGTTCCAAACTCAAGCGGATTGGTAAAATCTAAAGCGTCTAAATTAAAACCTTGGGTATTTATAGTATTACCAAGCCCAAAAATGTCTTGAGTAGATCCACCTGATAGAGGGAAGTAATTTCCTCCACCACTAAAAAGATCAGGAGTACTAAAGAATTTTCCAGCATCAAATTCTTGCTCGTTATACTGAGAAGGTGGTACAAGTTTTTGCATATTTTGGACAAGTTTAAAACCTTCAGTACCAAGAGAAGAAAGCTGACCTAAGAAGTTAGGTGATGTTGGTTGATATGTCATACCAGCCCTGTCATACATTTTATGTAATTTATAAGCCTCTTCTTTATCAAACGGCATCGTAAACTGTCTGACTACATCTGGCAATGATGTAGGAGGAGCAATGGCATCAGGAGCAACAGGTTGAGGAAGAATATTGTCAGCAATAGATCTATTAGCAAAGAACGCACGCAGTTTGTTGTAGTCACGATCAGCAGCAAATTGATCATCAAGGGATATAGCAGATGTGGCAAGTTGCCTCAAGCCAAACTTGAGTTGTTCTGCTCTATTGAATCGGTCAATTGCATTATTCTTTTTTTGCGTATAAGTATCTTGCTGGTCTTGAAGAAGTTGAATGTTCAACTTTTTAGCTTGAATAGTATTAGTAAATTGCGTTGCAGCAAATTTATTAAGAATTTGACCTTTTTTATTTTCAGATTCGCGATAAAGGTTATTCATGCTTTGTTCAATACCATCAATTTTTATTTCCGCTTGCAATCTAGAATCGCGTAAATTTTGCGCAATTTTTGAAAGGTCTAAATCGTATTTTGCATCAGCTCTTGTCATTGCTGCCGCAATCATATTTTGTGCACTTGCAGCTGCAAACCTGTCAGCTTGTGCCATTTTTGCAACGGACCTACCAGTCTGACCAGAAGCTAAGGTTTTACCTTCATTGCTAAGACCTTCTAATCGAGCTTTTTGTGTTTGGAAGGCTGCCTCAGCACGTTTGTCGTCACGAGCTAAAGCAAGTTCTCCTTTAGACAGGTTGGCAGATAGAACTGCATTTTCAGTTTGCCGAGCAATATCATCTAATTTAAAACCTGCTTCTGCTTTTGCTGCACCTACTATGTTGCTTAATTCATCACGTTCAAGTTTAGTTTGCTCAATAGCATTTTTTAGAGCAAATTCATTATCTTCTTTAGCAATTTCAAAAGCCAGTTGTTTAATTTCAAACTGATCATCTAATGTCTTATCACTAAAAAAAGAGACAAGATTTTTTGCCTCAATATCTAGAATCATTTGCTGCTGTTTGTAAGCAATGTCATTGACACGATCATTGCGCACACGACGAATATCATTCATCGCCATTGTGCTTTGTATGTCAGCAAGATTGAAATCTTCTATACCTCTATCTACACTTTTCTGGTAGATCTTAATTGCATCGTTAAAGCCTTTCTTTTGTACTTTTATACGATCTTCAAAACCTCTTATTTGATCTCGGAATATCCGCTTGTTTCGATCATTTTCAACTCTAAAAGCAATATCAATATTTTGTTGAGCTAGTGCTTGCTGAACAAACTGCTGCACAAGCAATCTATCGCCAGCAGCTCTTCTAGCTGCTTTAGCTTTTTGTATCTTTTTGGGTTTTTCAGGTCCACTACCAGTATCGATTCCAAAAGCATTAAGGACGGGATCTAACCCCCTAATGGCAGTGCCTATAGTAGCTACAACTGGAGCAGAAGGTCCAAAAAAAGGTGATGATGCTTGTGTGATTTGTCCGAGTGCATCTGCACCCTGTCCGAAACTACTCGTCATATTTAAGTCCTCCTGTAAAATCTAGGTGAATAATGTCCTTCCCAAACCATTGACGAAATTGAAATAGGAAATGGTGAATCACTGTAAACTCTAATATCAAGGTTTTCATTTCGCTGATTGACAGGAAAAGTAAAAATTTTCTCACCTTCAATAGCAACGTCGTCAGCCAAGTAGTAGTCACCTAAGGAGACTGGCTCACGGGCATAGTAAAACTCTTCAAATATATGTATTGCAGCATCGTTTGCAGGAGCAGTGTTAAATACAATCTGATTACTATCGTTGATTGTGAAAGCTGTATTGGCAATATTGTTGATTCTGACAGCAACATCACTCTTGTCTGTCGGAGTAAATGACAGAGTGTATGTAGTTGTTGTGCCATCTCCCACAAGATCATGCTGGTTTCCTTCAACGCCTTTTACCTTTAATTTGACACCAAAAGTTGACGTCTGTCCAGCAGAAAATTTAAGTCTACTGATACCAAGATAGCCGGTATAATCTATAATCCTACCTGATGGATCACGCTGTAGATAAAGCTTAGGAAGTTCAACATCGTAGATATATTTGTAACCAACAATGACATTGGCTGCACCGTTAGCGGTGAGGTCTCTACCAGGGACTGAAAAGTATGTAGTACCACTAACTGTCTCTTTGACAACGTTAGCTGTAAAACCAGACTCAAGTGCTGAGGTGAAATCAACCTGACCTTTGATAAGTACAACTGGATCTAAACCTGTGACATCCGTATAGGGCAGTGTGATACGTGTATTACCATTCACTAGGGCCACTGCTGATGCAGGTGCATAGAAGTCCATAAAGGGGTTGATGGCATTGCCAGCATCGCTAACAACAATTGCTTCAGAAGGAGTACTAGTGACATTGAGCGTGCAAGCAAAGTATCTGGTGCCAGCTTGAAGAACTGCATACAGAACATCTTTCTCTACATTTAAAGAAAGTGGTTTACCAGGCAGCACCCATTTGTACCAAGCCTGCATTTCTGTTTGTTCCGTTGCCTTGTAGAAGCGATAATAATAAATGGTATTATCTGTCGAACTGTACAAAACAATAAAAGAGTTTTGCGGGCTTGATTTTAAATCAGTAATACTAGATGGAATATACTCAGTAACAACTTTGGCAATGTCTACTACGTTTGGCGGTGTGTTGACGCCAGTCAAGGTATAAGAAAAAACCCTACTAAATGCAGGTGTTTTACTTGTAAAGTAGAAAGAAGTACCAACTTCGACAGGTGGTATCTTCTTATCTATCTCGAAGTTACTAAGTCCGGTAATACGAGAGTCACCAGGAGTCAAACTACCTGACTCTGAGAAAATAAGAAACTGTTGATTCTGACTAATGAGTATAAGTCCATTCGGTGCAGGCACAGCAGCATGTAGCTGCAGCGGTCGAGTACTAGAACATGACAAATCAATAGGATCAGCGGCAGTAACAGTAGTAGCAGTTGTGTGATAGAAGTTAAAAAAATCACCAGATTGACTCATGATCACATTGTCATCACTCAAGAAACCTAGACGGTTACTATGAAAGAAGGCACCAGTAATCTTTTTAGTAACAAAAGATGGGTGTGAATTTGTTTCGTCGTCGCCAACAAGACGGTTGACATATGTAATCGGCTGGAAAGTAAATGCATTTGTACCTGTATTAATTAGTTCATGAGGCATTGATGCTGGATCCAAGCCTGTAGACACGCCAGGTGCAATTGTTTCTTCCCAATATCCTTCACCTACACCCTCACCTTTATTAGTAACAAACTTCGCGTAGAAAGGATCAAGTTGTACTTTAGTATTGACAATTTTTACAACACGATTATGGCGTGCACTTGCAGGTAGATTTGCCTGAGTTTCTAACTCATCAGTAAATGCACTTAGGGCAGTACCATTAATTCCACCTTTTGCCTCGAGTGTAAATGATCCGCTGACTTTTGTAATCTCTAGGCTTGTAGGCCCTTGAACAACTGTCAGTCCACCGATGCTTAATGCATCAATTTTAGTCTTTAGACCAGTTAATATTTCAGATGCATTTAATAGAGTATCTGTAGTACCAGAAGAACTAAATGTATCAGCATTTCTAGTGTGTTCAGTTACTGTACTTTCTGTATTTCCAACTTTAATAGTGACAACATAATCAGCACTGTACTCTACAGAAGAGATTAAAACAGTACCAGCACTTTCCGCTGCAGCCAGCGTTGTTGTAGCATTTACGGTTTTGCTTTTGTTGACAACAATAGAAGTATCTTGTACAGAAATAATTTCAATATCGTCTTTTGGAGTTGCGCTTTGTATATATAAACCTGGAGAACCTGAACTATATGTGACGGCACACTTAACCACGTTGCCATTAGTATCAGGAACCAGATTCCAAATATCTATTTGGGTAGTTGTATTAGACGTATCCTTCTTGAAACAACCGATATAAACTTCATCATTATCTCTATTGATGTAGAACCATTTAGCGTCGTCGTGCACAGCAGAAGAGGTGATGTCATTGCCAGCAGTATCAACTAGGTTGTCTAAAAATTTAAAAGCCGGACGTTTTGTCAGGCCAAGGTTCACATCAGGTTGTACGTTTTTAGCTTCTCGTAGCTGTCCTGGTAGTTTTTTAGTATCTGGTTGTGTAGAAACACCACCTAAAAAATTAGTAATCTTCTGTGTGATAGCTGCCATTACCGACGAAGTGCTCTGAAAGGTTGATATGCTGTATAGAAATTACCGTTATCTGGGTGCCCAAAATATGTATAGTCACCTTGATTACAATCGTATTCAATGGCACTAGCTCTCATCTTTGCTTCGCGAGTCGAGAGGACACCAAATTGATTGTTATCGCCCACCAAACGACTAGATGTAATAGCCGCAGCCCTAGCTGTAATGTAATCTTGAATAGGAATAGGTAGGTCAGCCCAGTCAAAAAACCAAACAACATCACCTTCTAGATCCTGTTCAAATGTGTAACCATGTGTATTTCTATTGTATAGCTTTCCATTTCTACGCACCGCATCAATAGCACCAAACTTAGTACTAACATCGAGCTGGAGCATATTATTAGGAATTGCTATTTCCTTATTGTTATCCCTAGCAAGTGGATAATGATGTTCTTTATTGAATGACCACCCTTCCGCCTGTATTTCCCGTGACACACTCTTTAATGTGTCAAACGCAATCGAAACGTCCGGGTTTGTTTGGTCTATCGAGTTAACAGGCGCTTGACCAATAGACGCCAGAATTTCATTAACAGCAGCAAGTTCTGATGTCTGCTCTGTAGTTGGAATAGTCATATTAAAAAAAAGGGAGCCCGAAGACTCCCAAATAAAAATCAGTTGTTGACGTTGCCGAAGGCAGAAGGTGCAGAGGCACCAACATAAAGCTCAACAGCAGCGGCAGGGTTCAGATAATCAGCACCCATAGCCAGGCGGCCAAGCATCACGTCGCCCTGATAGATCACGGAGACGTCACCACTGGTCA
>VMHT01130419.1_pt1 | contig 13405 bp, 10 predicted proteins | sample 4693611 | NCBI WGS metagenome assembly VMHT01 (sample SAMN12280063, study PRJNA550983) | marine metagenome | isolation source: seawater sampled from same location over 5 years 0.02-0.2 micron viral filtrate | place: USA: collected off the coast of southern California halfway between the port... ... | reverse complement strand
TAAAATTAACCATTGTCCTTGCTGCAAGTTCAAGTTATCTAAAGAGTAAATAGATTCTGTGTAACCCTCTACAATTTTTTTAGTTTCTTTATTTATTTTTTGATGATATATTTTTTCTTTTCTAAGACCTTGTATTCTATTTATAATAACACTAGACATTTCTTGAACTACCTTTGGTATTCTTTCTGATTGATCTAAAATAGTTTCTTCTGCAGGTTCTGTAATAAATCTATTTACATCTGCACCAGCCCAAGCAAAAATAGCTTGGTCATCATCACCTGCTAGATACATATCTTCAGTACATTCTTTTAAAGCATCGTACATCTGCCATTGAACTGGAGCTAGATCCTGAGCTTCATCAATAAAAATAGCTTTAAACTTTGGAATAATCAATTTTTCCTTGTTTTTAGCCACTAATTTAGTAATCATATCGGTATAATCTACGAGGTTACTACCTGTTTTAAAGTCCATAAAATACTTATAGATGTGTTGCAAGATAGGAAAATCTATCTCACGACTCCATTCATTGGTATTGAACTCTTCCTCGATAGAAATGTCTTTGACTCTAGCCTTGTTTATTAATTTAAAATATTCATTGTCACAATCCAGGTAACAAATTTCATCACTCTCAGTAAAATAATTTACTCTAATACTTAGATCTGTACCAATCTGTTCATAGTGTTCTGGTTGCATCACACCATCTTCACTTAATCCTAAAGTGTGAAAAGCAAATGAATGTAAGGTTTGAAAATACTTTAAATCTTTTTTTTCTAAATGAGGATTATCTTTTAACATCCTACCTTGTGCTTCACCTGCAGCTTTTTTTGTAAATGCAAAGTAGCCTATTTGATTTAATGGTACTCCTTGTTTAATATATGAGTCTACAAATTTTAATAGTGTCCTTGTCTTACCTGTACCTGGTGGACCCAGTATTTTTTTAATCATTAAAATATATCTTTCTTGTTTTTAAATGGTATCTTTTCTGTTACAATCTCGCCTTCTTTATAATTACCTAAAGCAATCTCTACTACTTCTACAGGAGGATGATTAGTTTCTTCTCCATCTTTTTTAGGAAATCTTTTATTAACCGCAAACTTAGCATTAAACAAACGCATCATCATCTCACCTGTTTTAGATTTATTCTCTTTCCATTCTTTGTTTCGTAAACTATCAAAAAAACTTTTGTATTTAAAGTACATCATGTCTTCTTCTACAAGAGTTGCACCTGTTCTAAACGATGCGTAGTTTGTAGCTTGTGGACCATTAACGTATTCTCTTAGATACTCTTCTAATAATTCTTCTGGTGTTGTTCCTTTAGGTGGTGTCGTTGTTTCTTTAGGCGGAAACAATGTATCCATAACTTCTTGGAACTGATCACCTTTTATTTTAGGTGGAATAAAACCTGCAGCATTACCAATGATACCTCTAATCTCATCTTGATTTATTATTTGTTTAATGTTTTTTGCTCTGACTTGTCTAGTAGTTTCTCCATCTGGTAGTACTACATTAAAAGTATATTCTGGTTCTGGATATGCAATCTTAACTAATCCAGATAAAACAGGGTAGTGTGTTTTCTTATCTGACATATAACCAAAGGCTCTTTTTCTACATTCAGCTTTCATACATACACTATGTATAGGATCTTCATTGCAAGTGTGGCCTTTGTTAGTACCTTTTTTCCATGCTCTAATTTTCTCTTCTACTTTTTTATCTCCCCACTCATTGTCATAAATAAAATTATTTCTAGCAAACTCCAATAATTTTTTCTCCCAACTATCTGAATATTTTTTTTTAGCAAATACCATATAGTTATATAAAACTCTGTCTCTACCATCTTTTAGTTTACTTTGTGTCAATAACTGCAAACAAGGAGGGCCGTCGACTAAATCTTCAGCACCTCCCTGTAGCAGATTTTTCACATGGGCTAGTGAAAACTCTTCTAATTGTTGTTTTGTAAATCTATTTGCATTTACAACTTTTATAAATTCTTCGTATGAAAACTCAGTGCCATCTAAATTTAATGCAACTCTTTCTTTTTTATTAAAGTATGGAATGTTTATAAACTGTCCATCAATAGGGTTACCTTCAGAGTCTAAACCTAGTTCTGTTTGTTTAGGGTAGATCTCTATTCCTGGTTTAAGATCTAAACTATATAATAAATTTTCTAAACACTCTCTTGCAAAAGTAGCTTTAACTTTTTCTGCAAAAAACATATAGATGTGTAATCCACCACTTTTAGATTTAACTGGTACTACAGGTAATTTATGTTTAGCAATAGCTTCTAAATATTTTTGATAGGGAAAATTTGTATAGCTGTGTTCTTTGTCATCAATGTCGATTGCTCCAAAGCTAACCATACCTTCATCATCACAAGGTTGAATACCTATAGATGTTTTACCATTTAAATGGTCTATATAATCTTGATCTGTAATTTCTTTTTTGGCCCAAGTGTAAACTGTCTTGAGTTTACCTTCGTTGTTATGTTTGCTACTACCTATGTCTTTGATGTAGCCATAATTTCTTTCTAATCCGTTAAATATCTTTATAAAATCTTTTTCCATTGTAACCCATGTTTGTGTAAGTGGGGGCAATTGCTTGCCCCCACCAGAAAATTAAAAGTGTGCGCTAGTTTTTTCTGTAGTCGAAGCTGCGGTATCCCCATGCTTGACTTGAACGTCTCCTTTAGAGACACTTTCAGAAAAAGATTTAGCTTGGTTGTATACTGCTGCATCAGCAATAGGTCCAACCTTACTTATTTCCCAACCAAACCACGTACCTTTATCGTTCGATTGTTGAACAGTTTTTAGCTTGTATACATGACTAAAAGAAGCTGGAGTGTATAGTTTTCCATTTGCTCCTTTAAGATTTATACTAGCCATCATACTGTTCCACTTTCTACTAATCTTTAATTGCGTTGATTTCATGGCAATTAAAGCAGTCGATGGGCTTGCACCATTTACTATTACAAAATGGCTTGCAGTTCTCTCGATGTAATTACCGTTAGGTAATCTATCTTTAAACCCTGCATCTCTTGTAGTTTGAGACATGATATCGCTAGAAGAAGAGTGTATATTCACTGGTGCTCCAGCGCCTTCTCCTCTATCTTGCCACTCTATGTATTCTAACTTATAGTGACATGGAACGACATCCACTCCGGTTACTCCATCAAACAATTCTCCTGTAACAGAGTTGTAAATCATGCCAGGTTCTGCACCTTCAACATACTTACCATCTCTCTTATTTACCTCTGGAGATAATTGTCCTAGGATCTTAAGAAAAGGTAGGGCTAGATCATCATGACCTATATTACCCAATCCTTTATCTGCGTCAGCCTCAAAGAGGCTAGTAGACAATGCACCTGCAGCAGCTTTTTCAGCTACCGCAGACTTTTTAGTTGCGCCGTTGTCCGTGTTTCGTTTTTCATTACTCATGTTTATTTCCTCGTTATTTTGGTTCGGCTTCCTGCGAACACGTTAAATAGATCCGTGGGCATATCTTTTCCAGACTCGATACGCTCACGAACCAATGCTTTTAGGGTCATAGGTTCAACCTTTAATTTCTGGACAGGTTGATAACCTTTACCTTGCGCAAGGACAGCGTATTCCACTGCCTTGTTATCTTCGTTACGACCAAAGGAAACAGTAACCTCATTTTTAATAAGGTCACCCAAGCCGTTGTTTCGAAGCCAGTTAAATGCTTCTTCTTTTTTATCTGCTGTGATAGAAGCACCGTAGATAGGTTTCACTTCAACTGCGGAACCATCTGCTAATTTTAATGTTGATATGTTCATTTCCTGCATCATCGTAGGAATAACTTCACCAGAAATTAATTCTATATTCTTTTTTAATTTCTTAAGTTCGTCCTCTCTTGATGTCAACTCATCTTCTAAATTTTTTAATTTAGAAACTTGAGCAGATAACAAATGAGCATCATCTGTTTTGTTTATATCTTCTTGTTTGTCTTGTTCAAAATTAATTGACATATTGTTTTACCTTTTTACCTTTCATAATATCCTATATAATGCGTAATTTTTATTTGTCAAACATTATTTCTCCTCTTTCATATAAATCTATTTCAATAGGGTAATAAGTTTTTTCCTGTCTGTCCCATTTAAGTATGTTATATCTACCATTTGTAAGGTCTGCGACAATTGAGCACGCCACTCCAATTATGGCAGGATCTCCTGTTAATAACAAATAATCATCGGAAGTATAATTTTTTAAAAGTTTTCTTAGTTTAAACACTAAGGGACCTGGTGACAGAATAATTTGGGAAAATTCAGGCAACAATGTGACAATATCGCCATATTTTGACGCACCCATAATATTAAATTTAGGTTCGCCTTTACTTGTTCCTGGTAGTTCTTGAATAACGTAAACTTTATTTTCCATAACTTTCTATTTGACTTTCCTATATCATTAGAATACAAAAGTCAACAGAAAGAAGAATTATAATTATGAACTATAAATTTAAAACTAAGCCTTACGCACATCAATTAACTGCGTTAAAAAAATCTTGGGACAAAGAATGCTATGCTTATTTTATGGAAATGGGTACTGGTAAATCAAAAGTATTAATAGACAACATTGCTATGTTGTATGACAAAGGTAAAATAAATGGTGCTTTAATTGTAGCACCCAAAGGTGTAATTGGTACTTGGCATGCTAATGAATTACCTACACACTTGCCAACACACATTGATCATAACACAGTTCTTTGGCAAGCAAATATTACTAAGACTCAACAAACAAAACTAGATACCTTATTTGAAACAGGTGAAAACTTACACGTTCTTATTATGAATGTAGAATCTTTTAGTACTAACAAAGGTCTTAAATTTGCAGCTAAATTTTTAAGTTGTCATAGGACCCTAATGGCTATTGATGAATCTACTACTATTAAAAACCCAGAAGCTAAACGAACTAAGGCTATTGTTGCTTTAGGAAGAGAGGCAAAATTTAGACGTATTCTTACAGGATCTCCTGTAACAAAATCACCATTAGATCTTTACAAACAATGTGAATTTTTGGGTGATGAACTATTAGATTTTAGTTCTTACTACGCATTTAGAACTAGATATGCAATTATGAAGTCTGCCAACTTTGGTGGTAGGTCTGTACAAATTGTAGTAGGTTATAAAAACCTTGGTGAACTGTCTGACAAACTAGAAAAATTTTCATACCGGGTGTTGAAAGAAGATTGTTTAGATCTTCCTGACTATACTTTTATGAAAAGAATTGTTCAACTAACTCCAGAGCAAAGAAAAGTTTATGATCAAATGAAACGAATTGCTTTGGCTTCTATGGATAACAAAATGATGACTACTTCAACTGTGTTAGTACAGTTGATGCGACTTCATCAAATTACTTGTGGTCACTTTACTGCAGATGATGGCACTGTTAAATTTATTAAGAACGAAAGAATTATAGCATTGATGGATATCCTTAAAGAAGTAGAAAACAAAGCTGTGATTTGGGCCCATTGGCGACATGATATTAAATCTATTATTGAAGCTGTTGAAAAAGAGTATGGTAAAGACTCTTATGTTACTTACTATGGAGACACACCTCAAGAAGATAGACAAGATAATATTAAAAAAATGCAGGATCCCAATAGTCCTGTTAGATTTTTAATTGGTACTACTGCAACAGGTGGTTATGGTATTACACTTACTGAAGCCAACACTATGATTTATTATTCTAATGGTTATGACCTTGAGAAAAGAACTCAAAGTGAAGCTAGAATAAACAGAGCAGGTCAAAAAAGAAAAATGACTTACATAGATATCCTTGCAGAAGATACTGTTGATGCAAAGATTGTAAAAGCTTTGAGAAAAAAAATGAATATAGCTAATGAAATTATGGCAGAGGATTTTAAAGAATGGATTTAATAATATTAAATGATGGCTTGTATCAACTGATACCTGTAACAAAACAAATAATGGAAGGTATAGCCATAACAGCAGAAGTAGATTGTTTTGCTTTGTGTGATATTTTAAGACTTAAATTATCTGGCTATGCTGATACCTTAAACTTGCATATAATGAAAGATGGCTCTGGTTATTTTATGGGCTGCATGTGTAATTAAATATCCTGGAGACCTGTTTCACGATTAAGAAATTTGTATTCTATTTTTTGTATATTAAAATCTTCTTTTATTTTTTTACATATAGCTTCTACATCTAAATTACCGCAACTATAAACATCAAATTGCATTAACGCTGGATTAATTTCATCCCAAATATGCATTGCTATGTGCGATGTTTCAATAATTGCAACTGCAGTAATGCCTCTGTTACCTTCCATATGACAATACTTAACATAAGGACCCATAAATATTTTCATATTAATAGACTCTACAAATTCTTTCATCCATTCTATTAATTGTTCTTCGTCGGTTGGTGGAGTTACAGCTTCAGCGCGCACAATTAAGTGCTTGTGTACCAGTAAACTGTTTTTCATTGTAATGCTAAAGCAAAGATAACATAAGCCATACCACTAATTAAAGCGCCGACTGATACTAATAGAATACTTTCTACTCTATTAATTTGATGTTCTAATTTTAAAATTTTATCGTGAGTTTGTTTTTGCATTATTCTACAAAGTTTTTCGTGAGAATCTATTCTCTCTATTGCTGTATTTTTAGTAGCCATATGTGTTTATAATTCCTCCATTTGCCATTTGAGGTAATGGAAAGTATGTGTTAGCAAATTCTTCTATATTCATTCCTGTGCCTTCCTCTGCACCTGACTCTATAAACATTTTAGTTACCATAACCCGGTAGTTTGTATCACCACCAAGTTCAAAGTTTACTCTACCACCATCTGCACCATGAAAAGATTGACCATATGAAGCAGTTCCTTGACCACCTTTAGAAGTGTCTTTTGATTTTGATGAACCTTCATTACCAGTAATACCTTGTGCATTTCCTGGATCTCCTCCCGAAAATGTATTTACATAATTTCCTGAAGAATTAATAGTTACACCACCGCCACCACCGCCATTATTGTTGCTAGTATCTACATAACTATTTTCATTAGCATCTACACTAGTATCTCCAATAGTTGAATAGTCAAAACTAGGTGTAGTATTTTTTTTAAAAGGATTACCTATATTAGAAATAGTATCTTTCCAATTTTGTGGAATACCTTCTGTAAAAGTTCCTTTAATAGAACCAGGTTTAAAGCCACCTGTTTCGTTTAGATCAAATTTATCTCCAAAACCTAACGCCTCTAGTGCGTAAGCAAACGCAGGTTTAATATTTAAACCTAAATGATTAATATTTTTACCATCAATGGTTTGATAAAGTCCTGAAGTTGCATTTTTATATCCTGTAACTTCTGTTGGTACAAAGTCATATGCACCAACACCTCCTGTTTCAGTCCAGACATCTTTAGTAAAAGTTTTTTCTGTGTCTTTTAATAAGTTTCCAAACTTTCCAAAATCTCCTTGTGGTCCATCTCCGCCACCTTGTTGATATTGTTGTGGAACTATTACTTTTTTATTAGATATAGATTCAATACCTTCGCCTGTTTCAGCGCCTTTGTTTTTATAGTATTGATATAATTCGTAAAATGTCATTATGTTCTAAACGTTGTGTTACCAAATAAGGCCTCTTCTTTTTGAGCAGAGGACATTTTATTATATGGTATTCCATATAAAGATGCAATATTTGTTGAGTTATTTTGAGCTAGTATAGGAAGTATCTGAGCTTGTCCTGCAGCCATTACATTTGTTGCAGGTAACGTAGCTTTTACTTGTTCAACTGGAGCTATGTTTGGAGCTACAGATGTATCTACTATTTCTCTAGATTCCTCTACTCCTGGTGATAAAAGCTCATCTATAAATTGTTCTAATTCTTCTATAGATCTTCCTAATTCAAATTTTCTTAAATCTTTTTGACTGTCTTTAAAAATATCCATTACAATTTCGTTTTGGTCTTTAATTTCGTCAGCTTTAAAAGGATCTTCATCTTCTAATCTTTTTGCTAATTGTTCAAAGGCTTCAATACTATAAGTCGGAGATTTAAACTCACCTCTCATTAAAGTTCTTGATTCAGTTTTAGTTAATCTGTTTTCTAAAATTTTTCTCAATTCCCTTGAACTAATACCTAATTCTTCTGCTGCATTTAATGTGTTAAACATTTGAGTTTGATTAGCATAGTTTTCTAATACATATTGTTTCCATGCAGCAATTTTATTTTCAGGTGAAGTTCTTGCTGAGTATGCTGTTTTAGCAAATTTACTTCTAATCAATCCTTTATCTTTTCCGTAAGAAGTTAATATAAAAGGCATACTAGATAGAGGTTTAGCATCTTCTAATCTAACCCCTGACATCAAAGCTGCTATTTCAGCTGCACCATCTCTTTGAGTTCCGTAATCTGTAAATTTTCCAGTTGCACCTTCCCATACACGTTGAGCACTAGTAACTGCTCCAGGTGTTAATCCACCAAAAATATGATTAATAGATTTTGCTAATTTAACATCTGGTGAGTCTTGTTCAAAATAAATTACTTTACCTGTTCTTGTTTTACCGTTTCTACCCACAGGTAAAACATCTGTAACTCTTTCTGTACCAATTGATTCTGTAACAAATGGAGTAATAAATTCTGCAATAGCACCTTTTCTTTTTTGACCATCTCCACCAATTAGTTCACCAAATAAAGCATTGTATATAATCTCATTAGCAGTAGATTTATTTAAACTACCATCAGAGAAAGCACCTATCACAGCATTAACCGGAGCAACTAAAGTATCGTATGGATTTGAATATGAAAAATTATAATATTTAAAATTACCGTTTTCATCTGGAGAAGACATTGGTATTAACGTAGAATTTCTTTGATACGTCGGAGCAAAGTAAGTTTGAAAAGCTTCCATAGTTGCATCATCTACTCCCGTTACATATTGAGCTCCCTTTTTAACAGTATATCCAACACCACCAAGAACAGTCGAAAGACCTACCAATCTTCTCATTCCCATTTGTCTTATGTAAGGATTATTACTAGTCAACTCTCTTGTACCAAGTGAAAATATATTGGATGAAGTTCTTAAAATTTCTGCAGGGAAAGCTATAAAGTTTCCTAAAGGTAAGTTTCTAATATTTTCAATTAATTTTGGAACCTTACTATAGGTAGGAATTGTATTGGTAACTAAATACGCAGAAGCTTCTTCTAATGCTTCCAAAGGAGTTTTAGCAGCACCTGTAAAAGTATTAATTTTTTCAAATCTACTACCTGTAACTGTTGTAAACCAATCATCTATGTTTCTAAAAAAAGCAGCTTGAGCAGCATCTTTTTTACTACCTGCAGGCATCTTCATTAAGGCAGTTGCATCCATAGCACCGTTTCTAGAAAAAGCAGTTCCTAACGCACCTTGATAAAAATTATCTGAATAAATTTTCCAGTAGTTATCAGCACCTTGATATACATCAGTTAGTTTTTTCATAGCAGGACTATTCATTAATCCTTGAAAATCAAGTTTACCATTCTTAGCAGACTCTAAAACTCTTCTCATTTCAGCTAAGTTAACGTTTTGATCAATAACTCCTCTTTCAATTAATCTTTCTATTCTAGCAATTCTTTCTATATCTGTTTTTGCTCCTGCAAATATATCTTCACCTGTTAATCTCCAAGCATCTTTAAAACCAATTCGACCTCCTATTAATCCACTAGCCATAGGAAACATTGCTGCTGTTGTAAAGTTTCTTATTTGTGTCATAGGTGATAAAATTGTTTTAGATATTTGTGCACCTGCTTTTAGAGTCATTAAACCTTTATAAAAAGGAAGACTATATAAACCAGCGGTTGCTTCTTTAGCACCTACTAATGCATGAGCTAATTCTGGAGCAGCGTAATACTTACCGTTAAATAAATCACTTGTCATAACAAGATCAGAAAAATTTTCTTTACGCCCAATTTTAGATAAATCTACAAGTCTTGTTTTACTGCCCAATCTTGCCATAGCAGCAGCATCAAATATTGCTCCGTTTACATTGTCTCCAGTTCTTAAACCTGCTTGTAAAATACCATCAAAAGCTTTCTTACCATACATTTGTTTTGATTGTTGAAGAGCTACATCTAGACCCGCATTAATTGCGCTCCAAGTTTTAACGTCTTCAGTTATTAGTTTTCCAGAAGAATCTTTTATACCTCGTTTAGAAAGCTCTACACCTGTTCTACCTTTTTCAACAGACAACATTCTTTTTACTGCATCAGGTAGATCTTCTCCTTTAAAAGCTCTTAACGGTTCGCCTTTAGTTTTTTCTGTAACATTCCACATTTTATTTAATTCGTTGAATGCAAACTCAGGGCTTTCTGCTCCAGATATAACTTTTTGTTTGTATGCTAACATATCTCTTTTAGCAAATTTATCTAATGCTTGTTCATAAGCATCGTCATAAACTTTTCCTGAAGTAGCTCCTTTAGCTATTTTAACAGCTTCTTGTCTGACTGCAGCTAACACATCTTTGTCACCTGTTTTAATTATATTTTTAAATTCTTTAATAGCATTTTTTTCTAACAGTGGATTAAATTCAAATTTTTTATTATTAAATGCAGCAAAATTTCTTTTACTATACAAAGCGTAGTCTGCTGCTAAACTTTGCAAAGCATCTTTTTTAGTTATTCCAGACGTAAATGCACTAAATCTTGTAGCTGCAGCATCAATTAATTTATCAAACCGCATTACATTTTTTCTAACATCTTTTGGAATTGTTTTTAATATTTCTCTTTTTTCGCTTTTTGAAGTAGCTAATAATAAATTGTGTACTTTGTTGTCTTCTAATTGTAATTTTAATAATGAATCTCCATCTCTATTAAAAATAACTTTGTATTTATCTACAATATCTTTGTGTCCTTCCTGAATAGCTTCACCAATTTTAGTTAATGTTTTTTGTTCTGCACCAAATTTTAAATTAAGATCTACTTGTATATCTCTTATAGCTTTACCTTGTCCTCTATATGTATCAAATTGATCTCTTAATTTTATAATTCTTCTTTTAAGATGATCCATTACACCACCTTCAGCCGGAACATATCTCCATTCTACATCACCTGCAATTTTTTTACCTGCGTCTGACAATCTAGTTCGACCTGCTATTACTGCTTCTTGAAGAATACTTTTATTATTTTTACCAACGACAGCATTAATTGCTCCTGTTAATGGGTAGTCTATTACATTTAAAGCTTTTCCTCCTACATAACCAACTGTTTTAGCTGCAGGTAAAATTCCATATCTAAAACCTAAAGATGCTGCTTGTGGTAAAAGTGTTATTCCAGCTCCTAATACAGCTCCTTCTGCACCAAATTTTGCTTTACCTTTTATAGTTTCAATTGCTCTATCTCTTCCTTCTAAACCTGAGTAATCAGTTTGTTCCGTGAGCCCTGTAATATCAGACAAGGTCCCTAATTCACTTGGAGTAGAAACTGCAAAATCTACGACTCCACCTATACCTCCAAAATAACCTGCACGTTTAGTAAGTTCAGCAGCTTTACCAGCTTTAGATAAACTACCAAGTTTAGTCATTGTGAAACCAGCTCCTGATTTCATTTTACTTAAACCATTAGCAATTTTTAATGCTCCTAGATAAGGAACTCCAAACTGAGTTATAACAGAAGTAATGTCTCCTAATGCAGTTTTAGTATCAGGAGTTGCAAGGAAACCATCTCCTTCAAAAATATCTTCTATTCCTTTTAATAAATTTGTGTTAGCTAAATAATCAATAGGCATTGCACCCATTTCTAACAATCCTCTCACAGCTAAACTTAACCCCTTAGCTGGACCTGTAATAACAGTATCAGTAATATATCCTAGTGTTCCAATGTCGCCACCTCTTGCGACTTCAACATCTTTTTCCCAAGTTTCCCAGGCCATTTAGACTCCTATGCAGTTTGTTGAGCAGGAGGAATAACTAAATGTACTCCGTATTTAACATTAAAATTTTGAACATCTTCTTGTGAAGTAATGTAAGCAAAGTCTTGTAAAGCCTGTTCACTACTTGCCAATAAAGATACAACTTGATCTGTTATTTCAGGAGGTAATCTATCCCTAAGTTCTGCATAAGTTAAATTAAGCACAGGTTTTTCTTGAGTTTCCGTACCACCTGTTGTTATTACTTCTGTAGATTCTATATCTTCGAATGTTTCATTGGGGTCTGTACCCATTGCATAACCAATTCGTCCGCCATCCTTAGCTTTAATTTTAGAAAGACTTTCAATTACTTCTCTAAATTGAGGAACCGTATCTAATAAAATACCTTTATTATCTATAAATGTTCCAAAAAGAGTTTCTGCTTCTGATACTTTTTGTATTAATCTCATGTATTTTTTATCTTTAGTTATATCTTTTCCTGTGTAATTTTTTTTATATTCTTCTAATTGTGTTCTGTATTTTACAACATCACTATGTCTTTCATCAATTTCAGGTAGGTATTGTTTAATAATTAATCTTTGTGATTTAACATCTGCAGATTCATCCATTGCATTTTTTATAAATGCTGCTTTTATTGTTTCTGAATCTCTTGGGTCACCATTTTTTATTAAAATCTTAGCTCTGTTGTCTAGGTTTTTCATTTCGTTAGTAGGTTTAGCTGCATCAGCTGCATATTTTTGTGCATACTTTTCTTTTTCTTTAGCAGCTTTGTAAGCAGTTAATGTAACAGCTTTATCTTCTTTAGCTCTTGATCTTGCGACAGGTAATGCAAGCTCTGTTGCTTTTTTAACTTTTTCATTAATTCCACCAGGCTCAGTTAAAGCGGCTGCTATAATTAAAGCATTCTCACCTCTAGTTAATTTGTCATTTTTTAACAGCTCATTTAAAATTTTCTTTTCGTTTTCAACTTCTTCCATAATATCAGTTGTAAGTTTACCACTATTGTCTCCACCAGGTACGATATCTAATTTTTTCTTTTGTAATGCATTAGCTCTAGCTATTTTTTCTGTTTCTGTAGCCATAGTAATTTGATCTCCTGCAGCACTTGTTTCAGAAAAATCTATTTGTTCAGATTTGTTTTTATCGGCAATAACTTCTTCTAATGAAATTTGAGTATCCCCACTTGCTAGTTCATTGTACATTTTAATACCATTGTCCATTGCAAATTTTCTTTCTTCAGTATTTAAAAATTTACCGTCTCTTGCTTTGGTTGTAACTCTTTCAAACATTTGAGCAAAAATTTCATCTTGAGAAGGACCTTCAACATTAACCATTTCACCATCTATTCCATAACCTAAACCTTGCATAGCAGTATCAGTATTTTTTTTATTTATTGTAGGTCTAACATTGCTACTAGCTCCCATAACTTGTGCATCCATAGGGAAACTTTTCATCATTGGAACAATACCATCACCCATACCCATAGCAGCATTTGCTTTAATTTGATTTAAAGGTATAGGATAAATAGGTGTTCCC
>VMHT01121712.1_pt1 | contig 13406 bp, 12 predicted proteins | sample 4693611 | NCBI WGS metagenome assembly VMHT01 (sample SAMN12280063, study PRJNA550983) | marine metagenome | isolation source: seawater sampled from same location over 5 years 0.02-0.2 micron viral filtrate | place: USA: collected off the coast of southern California halfway between the port... ... | reverse complement strand
TAAAAACTTGGAACATTGAAAGCATACACGTCTATTCCAGGCAAAGGTAAATAAAAATGTGTAAGTAGAAATAACATTAATGATGTAATAACACTTAATATTATTGTTGTTCCCATGCTTAAGAAAGTTGAGGAAACGATTGCTGGTATAATTAATAAAAAAGAAAATGGATTGAGGATACCGCCGGTTAAATATAGGAGAATGCTTAATTGTATTAAGTCATATAAAAGAAAAAACGAAGCATACGTATCCTTAAGTTGATTCACTTTAACCCTAAATTGTAAAAAGATGTTTGTTAGTAAACCAAATAAAATGATTATATAAGCTTCATTAATTTTGAATTCTAATTTGAGATAGTAGAAAACGAAATTAATTGCAAAAAACTGACCAAAAATTGCTATATATCTAAGGAATGTGAGTGTATTCTTGTCTAAATTTAAATTCTCTTTTGTTCGAAAGAGAGTAGTAAAATCCATTTGAATTTAAATATCTAAATTTGCAACATTTAGAGCATTATTTGTTATAAATTCTTTTCTTGGGGCAACCTCATCTCCCATCAAAACCTTTATCATTTTTTGATCATCTTTTGATTTATCTTTTGTACCTTTCGTGTATTGTACACGCAACATAGTTCTATTATCAGGATTCAGTGTTGTCTCCCAAAGTTCTTCGGGGTTCATTTCTCCTAATCCTTTAAAACGTTGTATGGATAATTTTTCTCTTTGCTCTTGAATAAATTCATTAAAAGCAGTTGTTCCTTTTTTAATTTTTTTATCAACTTTACCTGACTCGATAATATATTTTTCTAATTCTTTTTCATCCTTAATGTAAATACTTTTATTTGCCTTAGTAACTTTAAATAGTGGCGGTTGGGCTAAGTATATATGACCGTTTTCAATTAGTTGGTTGAACGGATAATTATTAAAAAATGTTAATAATAAAGTTCTTATGTGAGATCCATCAACATCCGCATCAGTCATTATAACTATTTTGTCATATCTTAAATTTTCAATATTAAAATCTTTTGACCCTGTTCCAAGTGCATTAATTAAGGTAACAATTTCGTTAGAAGACATCATTTTAGACAAGGCTTTCGTAGATTGATCTTCTCCATTAGATTTTCCATTCACAAAAGTGTTTAAAATTTTTCCCCTTAATGGCAATACAGCTTGGTATTCTCGTACTCTTCCTTGTTTAGCTGAACCTCCAGCTGAGTCTCCCTCAACTATATACAATTCTGTTCCCTCTCTTTTTTGAATTTGGCAGTCAGCAAGTTTTCCAGGTAAACCCGAGAGTTCAAAAGTTCCTTTTCGCCTTACACTGTCTCTAGCTTTTCTGGCTACATCTCTTGCCATAGCGGCTTGACTTATTTTTTCTATAATAGTTTTAGCAACTGAAGGGTTTTGATCGAACCAAGTAGCTACTTTTTCACCAATTATATGCTCTACAATGTTTCGTATTTCAGATGAAACAAGTTTATCTTTTGTTTGAGATGAAAACTTAGGATCTGGCATTTTTATAGATAGCACTGCGGTAAGACCCTCTTTAATATCTTCACCTGACAACGTAATTTTATTTTTTTTATTATTTCTGTCTGCTGTATATTTATTAATTACTCTTGTTAAAGCACTTCTAAATCCTAATAAATGTGTACCACCATCTTTTTGGGGAATATTATTTGTAAATGGTAAAACTTCCTCAGAGTATCCAGCATTCCACTCGAAAGAACATTCAACAACAACGTTATTTTTTGATGAAGTTACATATACAGGCTTTTTAAATACCTCCTTTTCATTTTTATTAACCAAAATTGGTTTTTTATTATTAATATATTTTACAAATTCAAGAATTCCTCCGTCATATTTGTGGGTAAATTCTTTAGGTTTTTTTTGAGTATTATCTATTAATTTAATTAATATTCCTTTGTTCAAAAAAGCTAGTTCGCGAATACGTTTTTCAAGAATAGAAGTACTGAATTTGACGGAGGAAAAAATCTCTTTTGAAGGTAGAAAATTTATTCTAGTTCCATTTTTTTTAGTTTTACTAATTTTTTTTAGTGGTTTTAAAGAATTACCATCTTTGAATTTAATTTCATATTCATATCCATCTCTAAAAATATTTAATTCTAATTTTTCAGATAATGCATTTACGACTGAAACACCCACTCCGTGTAGTCCTCCTGATACCTTATATGAGTCATGATCAAATTTACCTCCTGCATGTAACTGGGTCATGATCACTTCTGCTGCGGACATCTTTTCTCCTCTATGCAAATCAACGGGAATACCTCTGCCATCGTCCTCAACGGTAACAGTGTTATCAGAATTAATAGTAACTTTTATGTTTTTACAATATCCTGCCAGTGCTTCATCTATCGAATTATCTATAACTTCGAATACCATGTGATGTAAACCGGAACCATCATCTGTGTCCCCAATATACATGCCTGGTCTTTTTCTTACTGCGTCAAGTCCTTTAAGGACTTTTATTGAGTCCGCACCGTAAGATGCCTTGTTCTTTAGTTCAGAATTTTTTGACATTTTTTTAAGATTTAAATTATTATATCACTCTTTTTTGTTAATATAAAACCGCATAATATAGGTATGGCTTAAAACTCATTGATATCAACGATTTTAGGGCTAAAAATAAAAAATAAAACTCAAACTCGATAATTTTAGATTTTCATTGGCATTATCACGTAATAACTATTTTTATCTGAGGCGTCTTCAATCAATACAGGCGATACTGAATCTTTTAAATTCATTTTTAGATTTTTATCTTCTACTTCCGAGGCGATATCAATTAAATATTTTGAATTAAAGCTTATATTTAAGTTCTCCGCACTAAAATCAGCTTCAATTTTTTCATTACCCTCTCCTGAATTTGCACTATTTACTGATAATTGCATATTATCTTTACTAATTGATAATTTTACTCCTTCTTTTCGGTCTAGCGAAACAGTAGCCACTCTTTCAATTGAGTCGATAAAATCTTTTGACGAGACAATTAAAGTTTTATCATTTGATGTCGGAACAACTTTATTATAGTCAGGGAATTTTCCATCTATAACCTTGGAAATTAGTTTCATTTTACCAAAAGTGAACTTTATCTTATTTTCACCCGTTTGCATTGTAAGTTGCTCTGAAGTTTCTGCAATCAAAGAGCAAAGCTGATAAACGGTTTTTCTTGGCAAAATTAAAGAGGAAAAGTTACCCGTATTATCAATTTCTAAGCTACTTGAAGATAGTCTATGACTATCTGTTGCTACACCCGTTAAAAAATTCCTGCCATGTGCTTCTGTTATATGAAGGAATACACCATTTAGATAATGTCTGGTATCATCATTGGATATTGAAATTCTTGTTTTGTTTAGAAGTTTTAAAAATCTATTTTTATTTAAAGTGATTTCCTCACCTTCAAATTCATCAGCAAACGTAGGAAAGTTATCAATAGGTAAACATAAAAGATTAAAGTCAGAATTATCACTTTTCAGACTAAGTTTATTTGTAGATTTTAAGTCAAAATTTAATTCAGCGTTAGAAGAAATTTTTCTTAAAATATCATAAAGTATTGCTGCAGATGTTGTTGTGCTGCCTTCATTAATTATTTTTACATCAGTAATTTCATCGTAAAAAATAATATCTAGATCGGTGGCAACTATCGACAATTTATTATCTTTAAGCTGGAGCAACACATTTGATAAAATTGGTAATGTGTTTTTTTTTTCAACTACACCCTGCACAAAATTTAAAGATTTTAGTAAAATATCTCTTTTGACTACAAATTGCATTTGATTATTGTTCTAATAATAAACTTTTAATCTGGCTAATATTTTTTTTCATTTCATCATCTTGTTCAGACAATCTAGTAATAGTTTTAACAGCATGAATAACTGTCGTATGATCACGGTTGGCAAATCTTCTACCAATTTCTGGTAGAGATCTTGTTGTCATTTTTTTAGCTAAATACATTGCTATCTGCCTCGGTCTTGCTAAAGGTCTTGATCTTCTTTGAGAAAGCATTTCACTTAGTGATATATTAAAATAATTTGAAACTGTATTTTGTATTTTATCTACAGTGATCACTCTTATCTGGTTAAATACGTCCCTTAATATGTTTTTACAGTCACTAATAGTTAAAATCTTATTATGCACTCTACTAAAAGCAATTACTCTATTTAAAACTCCTATGAGCTCTCTTATATTGGTTTTACTCTCTCCGGCAATATAACTAATCACTTCTTCACTTAAATTAATACTTTCTTTAAATTGATTTTGGATTTCTTCAATTTTTTTCTTAATAATTTTTATTTTTAAGTCTACATCGGGAACATCAATATCAACTACAAGGCCTCCAGCTAATCTAGATTTAATTCTATCCTGAACTCTATCCAGCTTCATGGGGGCTCTATCAGAAGAAATAATAATTTGTGAACCTTTGTCCATTAAACTGTTAAATGTATGAAAAAACTCCTCTTGTAGGCTTTCTTTCCCACTAATAAACTGAATATCATCAATAATAAAAACTGATGATTTTCTGAAAAAATCTTTAAAATTTACCATATCATTTTTTTTTATGGACTTAATAAAATGATACATAAATCGCTCTGCAGAAATAAACATTACATTATTGTCGGCTTGCAATTTCAAACCAATGGAATTTAATAAATGTGTTTTACCTAAACCTACTCCTCCACAAATGTAGAGGGGGTTATATCTAGATATATGTTCACATACTTTTTTAGAGTAGGATAGAGCTATATCGTTACTTTTACCCTCAATAAAACTATCAAAATTTAAATTAGGATTTAACCTATTATAGTTAAGTATTGAGTCCTTTATTTCTGTAACTTTATTTAATTCATCAATTTTAATTAAGTCTTGGTTTTGCTTATTTTCTTCAATAATTTTAAACTCTATTCGATTAAGGCTTAATTTAAAGCTTTTTACCTGTTCTAAAATCTTGTCTAAATATCTAGAAACAATCCAATCTCGAAAAAAACGTGTAGGCACCCCTAGAATTAAATAATCGTTATATTCTTTTACTAAAGAAATCTTTTGTAACCAACTATTGTATACTTCGCTACCAAATATTTTTTTAAATGAATTTTGAATCTCTTCCCAATTTAATGTTTGTTCTTCTTCAGAAGAATAAACATTTTGTTTTTTTATATTATTATTTTCCATGTAGAAATTTGTTAAGAGATTTCTATAAACTCCCTTTTATAATTATTTGCAACAAGTTTATAAAAAAAATAAAAAAAAAATTGAAATAGGTTGTACGACTAACGTTTAGATAGAATTAAAATTGAAATATGCAACTTAAAAATAGAAGATTCTACATTTTGTTTTATGAAACTAAATGTAGTTGGTCTAAACTTATGTTAATCAACTTAGAATTGTTAATTTATATTAAATTTTTTTAGAAATTTTTGATATTTTTCTTGCAGCAGTTTTTTTACTTATTGCACCTGATTTAGCAACCTGCATTAGAATTGATTGAAATTTTGGAAAATATTTTATTGCTTTTTCTTTTTCTTTAGATTTTAACAATAGTTCCATTTTCTTTACAGCATTCTTATATTTGCTTTTTCTTATTCTATTAATTTGAGTTTGTTTTTTAACTCTTCGTACTCGTCTGATTGCTGATTTAGTATTAGGCATTTTTTTTAAATTGTATATATGGGCAAGCTAAGGGGGTCAACTTTATTATTTTTGACATTTTAGGCAAAAAAAAGTTGCACGATTTGAAATTACAGATCTTACAATTTTATTTTTGCAATTTATATTAGAACATACTTGCCTGTCTTTTCCATATACACTGAAATGTTGCTGAAATGAGCCTTTTTTTCCATTACTGCTAGAAAAGTCCTTAATTGATGCCCCTCCAAATCTAATAGCTTTTTCTAAAATTTTTTTCGAATTTTTTATAATTTTTTTGAGCTCAAAATCTTTAAGACTTTTAACTTTACGAGTTGGCTTGATATTGCTTAAAAAAAGTATTTCATTTGCGTAAATATTTCCAATACCAGAAACAAATTGTTGATTCATTAAAAGATCTTTAATTAATTTATTTTTTCTTTCTATATAACTACTAAAGTAATTATAATTAAATTTTTTACTCAATGGTTCTGGACCTAGATTATTAAAGTGTAAATTATTATTCAAATTTTTGGTTTTTAAGAACTTTATAAATCCAAACTTTCTAACATCATTATAGATTAATTTATTATTCTTACTTAAATAAAATATAACACGGTCATGTTTTTTGTCTTTTTTTTCATTGATATCGTAGTAAAAACTAGTTTTAAACTTATCTTTTTTTTTATTTACAAAAAAAAATTTCCCAGTCATACCCAAATGAGCTAACATAATGATATCTTTATTTAAAAAAAATAGAAGAAACTTAGATCTTCTTTCAACTCGCATTATCTTAAGTCCTATAATTTTAATTACTTTATTTTTATTAATACAATATCTTAATTTACCATCGTTGATTTTTACCTTTTTTATAATTAAATTTTGAATTTTATTGTTTAGAGACCTTTTAACAACTTCAACTTCTGGTAATTCTGGCATATAATTATTTTATGAAAAGTACTATTCAAGATAAATCAAAATTAGTCAATTCAGTATTTTCTAAAGTTTATAAAAAATATGATTTGATGAATGATATTATGTCATTTGGTATTCATCGATTATGGAAACAAAGATTTATTGAATGGATAAATCCTCCTCCTGAGGCAAAATTAATTGATGTTGCTTCAGGAACTGGCGACATTGCAAAATTATTTTCAAAAAGAAATAATAATTCTTCACAAATCACGTGTATTGAACCAAATCCTGAAATGTTTGAAGAAGGAAAAATGAATTTAAAAAGCTTCACGAACATCAAATGGATAAAAGCTCATGCAGAAAAATTACCACTTAAAGATAATACTTTTGATTTTTATACAATTAGTTATGGCATAAGAAATGTTGTGGATATAAACAAAACCTTAAAAGAAGCTTATAGGGTCTTAAAACCAGGAGGTCGTTTCATGTGTTTAGAATTTTCAAAAATTGACAATGAAATTATAAACTTTTTTTATAAACGATACTCAAAAACTATACCAATAATTGGGAAATACATTGTAGGGGCTTCTCAGCCTTATAAATATTTAATCAGTAGTATCGATCAATTTTACAATCAGGAAGAGCTTATAGAAATGATGATCAATAATGGATTTTCTAGCACTGAATACCGCAACCTTTCTAATGGTGTATCGGCTATTCATTCTGGATGGAAAATTTAAATGTTTAAGAGAATTTTTAAATTATTCCGAATAGCTAGAAAACTATCAACATCAGGTGCTATCGAAATTATTAACCAAAATCATGAAATTCCATTACCTGTCAATTTATTTTTTAACTTTATATCTATCGGATCAGATAGAAATCATTTTGATAATAAAAAAAGCACAGGTGAAAAACTTTGCATAGCTCTTCAAGGAATGGGAACTACTTTTATTAAACTTGGGCAATTTTTGGCTACTAGACCAGATATTATTGGTGAAGAAATGTCAAAAGATTTAGAAAAACTTCAAGATAAAGTTCCTGCTTTTGATCTTTATGAAGCAAAAAAAATAATAAAAAAAGAAATCGGTGAAAAACAATTCAATAATATTATTCAGATAAGTGAACCAATAGCAGCTGCTTCAATAGCACAAGTTCATATAGCCAAAATTAAAAATGAAAATCAGGAAAAACAAGTAGCGGTAAAAATTTTAAGACCTGATATTGAAAAGCTATTTAATGAAGAATTGGATGCCTTAATGTTATTTGCATACATAGTTGAAAATACAATTTCAAAAACTAAAAGATTAAAATTAGTTGAAGTAGTCCATCTTTTAAGAGAAATAACAAATATTGAAATGGATTTAAGATTTGAGGCCGCTGCAGCAAATGAGCTATATGAAAATACCCAAAAAGATCTTGGTTTTAATGTACCTAAAATTTACTGGAACTATACTACTAAGAAAATACTAACTTTAGATAAGGTTGAAGGTATTTCAATTAGAGAGCATAATAAACTTAAAGATATTGGTGTTGATCTTCAAAAATTAGCAGAAAATTTAATTCAACATTTTTTAAAGCAGGCTGTTCGGGATGGTTTTTTTCATGGTGACATGCATCAAGGGAATTTGTTTGTCGATAACGAAGGAAACATTATTCCTGTTGATTTTGGTATCATGGGAAGATTAAACAAAAGCAATAGAAAATTTTTAGCTGAAATTTTATATGGGTTTATCAAAAGAGATTATGTCAAAGTTGCTGAAGTTCATTTTCAAGCAGGCTTAGTACCTCAAGACGCGTCTAGAGAAGAATTTGCTCAAGCTTTGAGATCTGTTGGCGAACCTATATTTGGTCAAACTATTAAGGATATTTCTGGCGGGAATCTATTAGCACAATTGTTTGAGATTACTGAAAAATTCAATATGCCAACACAGCCATCACTACTATTATTGCAGAAAAATATGGTTGTTGTAGAAGGGGTGGCACGGAAGCTTTTTCCTGAAACTAATATTTGGGAAGTTTCTAGGCCGATATTAGAAGATTGGTTAAAAGATATTAAAAGTCCAAAATCTACAATTGATACAGCTTTAAATACTTCAGCAGAAATTATTAAAAGAATTCCAGATTTTCCGGAATTAATGGATAGAGCTGATTATGCATTAAAATTAATGGCTGAAGGAAAATTGAGTTTAGGCGTTGGGAATAGTAAAAGTTTGGAAATAGAACAAATGAAGCTTAAAAATTTTAGAAATAATATAATTATAAGTTTTTTTGGTATTGTAATTATCTCCTTATTGGTATTTTAATCACTTTATAATGACTATCAAAAATAAAAAGTTATTAATAATTATTGGAGGCGGAATATCTGCATACAAATCATTAGATTTAATTAGACTTTTAAAAAAAGAAAATATTGAAATAAAAACTATTCTTACCAAAAGTGGGAAAGAATTTGTCACGGCCTTATCATTGACCACTCTTACAAGAGGTAAGGTATATGAAGATATATTCGATCAAAACTCTGAAGCTGAAATCGATCATATTGCATTATCAAGATGGGCTGATTTAATTATTGTAATGCCAACAACTGCTAATTTTATGAGCAAGCTTTCTATCGGAAAAGCTGAAGATTTAGCCACTACAGTTTTATTAGCTTCAAATAAAGATATCTTATTAGTTCCAGCAATGAACATTAGGATGTGGCTTCACAAGGCAACACAAACTAATAGTAAAATTTTACAAGACTTTGGATATTTATTTATAGGGCCGGTAAAAGGTGAAATGGCCTGTGGAGAATTCGGTGAAGGAAAAATGTCTAGTCCGAGACAAATTTACACTTATTTAAAAAATTACTTTGATAAAAAAAACTTAATAAAAAAAAAAAATTGGAAAGCTATCGTAACTACTGGACCAACGAGGGAATACATCGATCCTGTTAGATATATTTCTAATGAATCTAGTGGAAAACAAGGGTATGAAGTTGCAATAGCTTTGAATAAACTTGGTTTCAAAACAACGCTAATAGCTGGTCCATCTAATCTTACTTCGCAAAAGGATTTGAAAATCAAAAAAATTACTTCAGCAGATGAAATGTTAAGTGAAGTTAAAAAATTATTACCTGTTGATTTAGCGGTTTGTGCAGCTGCAGTAGCAGATTTCAAACCAATTGAAGAAAATAAAAACAAAATAAAAAGTGAAAATAAAAAACTAAAATCTATAAATTTTGTAAAAAATAATGATATTCTTGAATATATTTCTAAAAATAATAAATATAGACCCCGTCTTGTAGCTGGATTTTCAGCAGAAACTGAAAATTTGATAAAAAATTCAATTAGTAAAATAAAAAAGAAACATTGTGATTTTATATTCGCTAATGATGTTTCACAAAAAGATATTGGTTTTAACTCTGATTATAATAAAATTTCAGTTATAGATAAAAAAGGAAATATAAAAAAAATACCAAAAAATAAAAAAAGTTTTATAGCAAATAAAATTGCGGAAATTTTACTAGATAAGTTATTAATTGATGACAGAAATACTAATTAAAAGATTAACTAAAAGTGTACCTTTACCAAAATACGAAACTACTGGATCATCTGGCATGGATCTTTCAGCAAATATTGAAAAAGAAATCGAAATTGCCCCAGGAAAATCATCCATAATACCGACAGGTTTAGCTATATCAATACCAAAGAATTTTGAGGTACAAATCAGACCGCGATCTGGCTTGGCAGCAAAAAATCAAATATCTGTTTTGAATACTCCTGGCACAATAGATTCAGATTATAGAGGTGAATTACAAGTTATATTAATTAATCTTGGTGAAAAAATTTTTAAAGTTGAAAAAGGGTCACGTATTGCACAAATGATTTTATGTCCTATTGTTAAAGCCACCTTAAAAGAAGTTGATACACTAGATGGAACGAAGCGTGGCTCCAGTGGATTTGGGTCGACAGGCACAAAATAGAAATAAATGAAATTTGGTCTCAAAGATTTTAAAAGGTTTGAAAAACAAATTATTTTAAAGAAAATCGGTGTATCTGGACAAAAAAAAATAAAAACTTCAAAAGTATTAATCATCGGTATGGGTGGATTAGGCTGCCCACTTATCACATATCTTGCTGCAGCAGGTGTGAATAATATTGGGATAGCTGATCATGATAAGGTTGAACTAGGAAATTTACACAGGCAAACACTCTTTGGAATTTCTGATATTGGTGAGTTCAAAGTTACTCAGGCAAAAAAAAAAATTCACAAAATTTATAAAGATATAAAGATTAAAATTTATAAAAATAAAGTTTTAAAAAAAAATATTAAAAAAATTTTGAAAAATTACGAGATTATTTGTGATGGTACTGATAATTTTGAAACTCGTTATCTTATTAATGATGAATGTAAAAAAAATAAAAAAATATTAATTTCAGCTGCTATAAGTAAGTTTGATGGACATCTTTTTAAGTTTAATTTTAAGAACAAAAGTTCATGTTTGAGATGTTTTATGCCGACAAAACCAGACATTGAAAAGAATTGTGGTTCAGAGGGTGTTTTTTCTCCTGTTGCAGGTATACTTGGTTCTATGCAAGCTAATGAAGTTTTAAAAACAATTCTTAATCTAAAAGATGATCTAAATAATAATATCCTAATATTTGATTCCTTAAAAACAAGTCTTAGAAAGGTAAAAATTAATTCAATCTCTGGATGTTTAAATAAATGCAAAAAATAATAACTTGTTTAGTTTTAATTTTTCTAAACCTGCCAAATGTTTTTGCTAAAGATGAATACTTTAGAACACTAAGAAATGAAAAAGTAAATCTTCGTCAAGGTCCATCTTTTGACTATCCAATTAAAATTTTTTATAAAAAAAAATTTTTACCAGTCTTGGTTCAAGATAAGTCAGATAATTTTAGAAAAATTAGAGACCATGAAAATAATTCTGGATGGATACATATATCCCAATTATCAAAAAAAAAAGCCGCAATTGTTGTTGGAAAAGACTTAATAATGTTTAAAAGTCCTACAGTTTTTTCAAATCCAATCGCAATTTTAAAAGAAGGAAGGTTGGTTAAAATAAGTAAATGTAAAGAAACTTGGTGTAAAGCAAGTTCTGAGAATTTTAAAGGTTGGATTAAAAATGAAAATTTATGGGGTTTATTTTAATCAAAGTCTAAAGCTAAAGCTTGTTTATTATTTGTAGTGAATTTCGTTGTATGAGCGTACATTTTGTGATCAACACCAATTATAACCTCTATAGACATGTCTTTAAATTTTTTAATTTGCTCATCTGTAAATTCAAAATGGATAAATTGAACTGACGAAGCTTTTCCTTCAGCAGAAGTTCTATCTACGTCTTGCTCTGGGATAGACGCGATTTTTTCATCACCTATTTTTAAAAAAACTTTTTCTTCTATCCCACCTACTTTGTTCAAAAATTCAGCTCTACTTAATGGATTGTCTATTTCAAACATCAAAGTCGCTACCAATTCTTTTCCTTTTGGTATTAAGGGGTTATAAGCGGATAATTCATCTTTTAATTGCTCATCTCCACCTTTTTCAATATGAAGCATTTCTTGAATTTGAGCTTTCATTGTTTCATAAGACTCAAAATAAAAATTTGCGTAAGGTCCTAAAGAAACTCTTCTATCTTTTTTATAACTAACTATTTCTTTTCTATATTCTTTTCTATTCTTTGCGTACTCGTCTGCTGGCATCAAATCTGTCTTTGTAACTTCTCTTGCTTGTTTATTCATAATTATAATTTATATGCCTTTGCCATAATTTCTATAGGATGTAATGCCTCATCATGTTTTATCTCAGTGTCTTTTGAAAGCTGGCTAAGATGCTTTCCTGCAAGAGGACAATCAGATGCCATATATTTATTTTTCTTATTATCAATTTGTCTTGCGGTTGGTTTTCCAACTTTATTAGCAAGGTCATGAGTTTCTTTCATAACACCAAAGGTTCCTCCATGTCCGGCGCACCTTTCAACTACATCTAGTTTTATATTTGGTATATTCTTCAGCATATCTCTTGCTTTGATCCCCATATTTTGTGCTCTAGCATGACAAGCGTTATGAACTGTAACGCCACCATCAATTTCCTGTAAACCGTCTGCAAGACCCTCTTTATTAGATATATCAACAATATATTCATCTATATCAAAAACATGTTCTGATAATTTTTTCACATCGGTGTCATTAGGTAATAATAAGGGCCATTCAAATTTTAACATTAAACCACAACTAGCGGTTAACGTTACAACCTCATAACCTTTATCTATCCATTTAAGCAAATCTGTAGAGACTTTTTTTGCTTGGTCAACAACTTTAGGAAGATCTGCTTGCTCCAAAAATGGCATTCCACAACATCCTGGGTAGGCGTGTTCAACTTCAACTCCATTTTTCTTTAATACTTTTAAAGCTGCTACTCCAGTATTTTTTTTATTAAAATTAACGAAACATGTTGAATAAATAACAACTTTTCTTTCTGTACCTCTACCTAAACCAATTTTATTGACGTTGTTTTTAAAATAATTTGCAAATGTTTCAGAATTATACTTTGGTAACTTCACTCTTTTATCTATATCTGCCAATATTTCCAAAATTTTTCTAAATAGACTATTTTTAACATCAGACATCCAATTGATTAATTTGTAGAATAAAACGCCTATTTTCCCATTTCTATCTATTTGAGCTAATTGATAAGGTATTTTAGGTAATTCATTTTGTTTCTTTTGTGCCGTTCTATATCTCAACATTAAATGAGGAAAGTCTAAATTGAATTCATGAGGTGGCACGTAAGGGCATTTAGTCATAAAACACATGTCACAAAGAGTACATGCGTCTACAACAGGTT
>VMHT01221136.1_pt1 | contig 13407 bp, 19 predicted proteins | sample 4693611 | NCBI WGS metagenome assembly VMHT01 (sample SAMN12280063, study PRJNA550983) | marine metagenome | isolation source: seawater sampled from same location over 5 years 0.02-0.2 micron viral filtrate | place: USA: collected off the coast of southern California halfway between the port... ... | reverse complement strand
ATCAGGTCCTTTTCCCATTCTCTTAAATTCCGGTTGTGATCACCAATAAACTGTAACAGGTTGGTATCGGGCTCTAGAGGAACCCGAGATAGATCAAAATTCTTATACTTATCGGTCTTGTCGTTAACAACTAAATCAGTGTAGTATTTTAATAGCTCCTTGTGGTTCCTTCTTTTTATTCCCGGAGTTCTGGGAACCTGATATCTTATGGCATGACATGCATCTAATATTCTCTCTACGGCGTCTACACCAATGTTGGGATCTTCCATATACTTCTTGATGCGCTTAGAGGCAGACTTGAAGCGATCAATCGCAGTATCTGCTCCAGTCTCAGCAAACATACGGTTATTCTTAAAAAAGTCACTATGACCTACACAATGTGCCATTGTAAGAATGTGCGTAGGCATTGGGTTTTCTGTCATAAGATATGAGATACTGGGGTTAGAATTGATAATCATCTCGTATGGTAATCCAGACATTCCTAGATTATATTCCGTTTGTATACGATCAAAAGATTTACCATAAGACCAATGGCGATAATGAGTAGGTAGACCAGAATAAGCCATATGACCAATCATTTCTTTGTAGTCACATATTTCATAGTCAATCGGGTACCAATCTAGATTTAGACTTTCTCCCAGTTTACATATTTTATCGTCCCACTCTTGGAGTTCTTCAAAAGACCAATCTGCCATTATTCTCTACCTCCAAATATTTTCTTGAACGCTTTCCATATATCACGATGCTCCACGAGCCTGACCCTTTTGAATGTGCTGTGTTCTAATAACTTAAGCCAATCCCACAACTTTCTTTCAGGAGTGCCAGTAAACAAGAAACTATTATTGTCGTAGATACTTTGCTTTCCAATTTCGGTATAGCACATAGTTTGGTTTATTTCTTTCAATCTCCTGAATGCTTCTAGAGCTTCTTTGTTGTCTATAGCCCAATTATCACCATCACCACAGTAAAATGTATAGATGTTCCAATTATTCGGGTGGTATCTTTTTTCAATTATTTCTTCTACTTTTTTCAATCCTGTAGAAACTAATGTTCCGCCATTGGGAGCCCGAGTGAAGAATTGCTCCTCATTGACTTCTTGCGCCTCTGCTGTATGCGAGACAAAAACTACATCTACAGATGAGTATCTATGATTTATAAACTGATACAAAAGGAAGAAAAAACTACGAGCTAGGAATTTTTTAGATTTAGTCATTGACCCAGAGATGTCCATAACAAAAAATACAACGGCGGCTGTATTTTCTTTCACTACTGGAGCTATGTGTTTGTATCGTAAATCACTATCATGAAAAGGAAAACGCTCATCGTCATTGGGATTGAAAGTCCCTGCCTTTATAGCGGCTTTTTTCCTTCTAAGTTTTTGTTTTATAGTTTCTTTCTTAGAGAGACGAGGGCGGATTCCATAAGGTCTCTTGCCTTTTCTTTTCATCTTTTCTTGAGTTGTAAATTTGAAATTTTTCTTTTCTAACTCAGGCAGGTTTAGGTCATTGAAGAGATATCCTGCTAGTTCTTCTAGGGACATCTCTATTTCATACATTTCCTCTCCGGCTTTGTCCCCTGCCTTGTCACCTTCACTTGGTTTTTGGCGACGGCGATGACCAATTCTCTGACCCGGTTTTACTTCTTTTCCTTGCGCTGATCCAACTCTTTTGTTGTTCTCGTTGGCTCCGAATACAAACCGAGGTTCCTTAATACCCTTTACTGGTATCCTTATCTTTTTTTTGCCGCTTTGTCCAATAATGCTTTCTTCCGCCACTACGTCGCGAATTGATTCTTTGATAGCTTTGTCAATTTTTTGGCGATGACGAGAGCGATCCGTGGCGGCTCTGTCTGCAATTGTCTTGTGTTCGCGGAAAGTACTCATATAATAAGTAGTTTCAGACCAGAGGTTACGCTGGAGTAAGTTCTGTTAGTGCCACTTCATGAGATTTTCCGTCAAGATCTTTGACGACTGCTAGACCAGGCTCATTGTGTCCTGACGGGGCTGTTATCATATCCATAATATACCCCTCATTAGAAACTCTTTCGTAATCAACTTTCTCACGACCACTGGCTGTCTTCTTTACTACTTTCTCCAAGGTGTTCCAAGATACTGCCATACCCTTCTTGAAATCCTTCTCCATACGGAAAGCCTCAGTAACATAGCCAGTCTTCTTCAAAGTCTCGGTGACAACTTTTCTTAGTAGTTTTTCTGTGATCTTCATGTTAGCAAAGCTCCTTGTAGTTTGGATCAGTTATAAATAGTTCGCGAGGATGTTTATAGAACTCAACTTTTTTCATCGGGTTTGCACAGTGTAGGTTTTTTGTTCACCGCCACCAAATGTGTCTGTCTTGAAATCGTCCTTGCGCATAACAGTAATTACTTTTATGGTGTCCGGACCTTTTTGCATATCTAACACGGCTATAACGTTGAGGGCTGGGGTCTTCCCTTTACCGACCATACGAATATGAAAAGGCTCATCATTTCCGAGTTCGCCGTTAGCGTAATCTTGAATGATTTTACCGATAGCCATCTCAACTGCCTGGATGATTGCGTTGTTGGAAATCTTTTCATCATGACGGAACTGGCGTTCCTTGCTGTGCTTGCTGCCCTCAAGATCTGTATCCTTGAGGTTGATAATGATATTCATACCTTTAACTTTTGTGCTATATGCTTGTTCGGCATTGAGGTCAGCCATCTTCTCTTCTTTTAGATATTCTCGCCATTCGTTCAATAATTTTTTCATACTTTAGATGTTCCCAGAATCCTAAGGGGAGTAGCAATAAACTCATTCCAGAGAGATGTTTCCAGTTCTCCATTACAATCATTTTCTAAATCAGAACAAAGATTGTCTTTACCCTCAGTGGGATAACCAAGCCTATAAAGATTTACACATTTACGACCGTTATTTACAGAAAAAGATTTTACGTCACTACGAAACCCAGCACGTACATTTCCCTCAAACTCCATAATCAAATTAGATTCTTTTCTAAAGAACGGACGTTCAGCTACTGTGTAGGCAGAAATATCAAAAGTCTTTCCGGTTTCAATAGCTCTCGTAATTCTCTCTACTCCCGCTGCCGTTGTATAATGTAGAAGCTTTTTAGGATTGTAGTTTGAGCCATAAATCTGCTCAGTGAACTCATCATCTATTAGAATGTATGGTTCCATGTCCCCACGAGAATAAAAGTAAGCTAAACGTAGCTTGTTAATGTCGGGGAAATAATCTTCAAATTCTTTTCTGAGTCCCCATACACGATGGTTTACAAAATCTTCAACATGATCTAGTACGTTCTTATATGTCAGTAAGTCATAGCGTTCAATCTCTACATCCATTTGGAAGTTATAAAAAGAATCTATAAGCTGCTGTAATTTATCAGGACCCTCTACCGAACCGCCACGTATAGATGCTCCTTCTTTCTGAAACTTCAATACTTGATTGGCAAAGACTTCCCATTCGCCAATTGTATGAAATGCTGAAGCAGGTTTAACATAGCCGTGCACATAAACAGTAACTTCCTCATTGAGAAAGCGTTTCCACTGTTCCATAATTCGTTTCATGAAATAATTTTTTCCAGATCACCTTCATAGCTGACAGAAACAACGCCGGCAACATCATCCATCTCGGCAAGTATTGACCGCAGACTTGCTTTAGGATTAGAGAGGTTCTGGGGGATAAACCGTACTTCCAAAGTGGAATAATAATTCTCCTCATTTTCTTCAGAAGTGTGCGGAACTTGCTTTATAATTGTGATATCATCAATTGCTCTTAGTTCAGAAAATGTTTGCAATTTATCGCCGCCTCTATTTTTAGAGATTATAATACGACAAGTAAATGCATAAAGACCTTCGTCATATTCTACCTCAAACTCTTCTGTGATAGGACCAGATTTTCCTGGACCTGGTGGTTTAGAACTAAAGGGAGGGGTGTTCTTATTTCCACCCGTGCTCGCGAGCTTGATCATGGAAGCAAAAGTTCCCTTAGCGTAATTCTGGAACTTTCCTTCCGACGCAGCCTCAGTTACAACTTTTCTTACAATTTCTTCTAGTCTACTTTTCTTCATTTAGGGGTACCTGTGGTAGTTCTTTGGTTTTCTCAAACACATTATTCATAATACTTTGTCTAATCTGATATTGTTGGAGTAGTTTCCGAACCGTATCCCACTCAAGACCATTATCAGACTGTATTTTTTTAGACGTCATGCAGAGATCTCACAAAATTTATGTAATAAATAGTTTGTCCTCGGGCAAAAACAGCTATTGTGTTTCCATAATGGCATGTACAACCTGAGAAGATATAATTTTTTGTCTCTTCTTATAGAAACCAGTGCTAATAACTCTAAACCGATTAGCGCCGAGGTCGCAACAAAGAGAAACATCAACCTTATAGGATAACCCAGGAGCTAAATTTGTCTCGGGAATAATATTAAGAGGGTCGCTACCGCCCCCTAAATCAAGAATATTGTTATAAAACAGGTTCATTGCCTGAAAATGTTGAATGCCACTAGTGGCTGCCATCTTAGTTTTGGAGATTCTTCGCATATTTCCAGCGATTGCCATGTCATCGCGAGCCATATAATATAATGTCACCGCAGACATGGAAATAATACTAGCCACCATGAGAGTAATTACTAGAACAATGCCTCTTCTTTTCATGGTGCACCACTCATATTTATTATAAGGTTACGTTGTGGAGGTGCAACAACCGGACTTCGTTTTAAAATCTGTAAGTTATTTCGGATCCAGGATTTTGTGCGGGCAACACACCGCTCGCGAGGATTATTTGCACGAATACAGAGAGCTTCTTCTCTTTTTACGGTCTCGCAGTAGCACCGAACCCGGTTTTGAAGCTCTTGTTCGGGCGACAGCATAACACCAGCCGGCAATGGGACGTCCGTACCAGGCAAATATTTGGGGCACACAATAGGATTTAGGTTGGCAAAAACAAATAGATAGGAGGCTAGTACGTAAGTCATTGATTTGTTGTGCTTTCTTATAACAGGGTCACTAAGAGTAATTATACCATGGTAGAGCAGCTTAGTTAATTGCTCACTCGTCCCAAAATTTTTTTACTTACCTATGCCGAAAAAAGCACGTGCAACCAATAAAGAGAACAGAAAACTAGATGTAGTCCATAACACTACGTAAATCATCATGTACCCTCATGCTTGCCGGCTTTGCGTGATGCCCAGGCACCTAGACGTGACGACCAATACCACCATGGGCTGCCAACACGGGCGATCGTCCTCCTTTGGATCCATAGGCAGCAAAGCAGTATGCCAATATAAAACTTTCTCATGAGATTAAAGCTCCGAAATTTTTTCTAGAAATTTTTTTCATTATCCAACACACCCACATAGTTTTCAAGGCTCAACAGTTCTTCCTTGCCGCTTCCGCAGTGAAGACCGTAAAAGTAGCGAGGGTGCCCGGCTTCCCCTACAATCAAAACTAGCTTACTCTTCCTGTGCTTATCAAGGCAGGCAGCCGCAGGCAAAGCTCGCATAAGATCCCCAACTCTATAAAACCTGCCGGCAAATCCTATCTTCGCAGCCATCAGCCGCCAGCTTTAGAAACCAACATAAATTGGTCATAGCTCCATAGTCTCACGTCGCCAGTCTCGCATGTATAGCCGTGAAATAATTTATTGCCCTCAAGCTGCTGCATAACCAGTACAAGTCCAGAGCTACCGAATAGCGACTTTTGCGTCTGGTAGTGGATCATGTCTGACGCCGGCTTCACGCGCAGTAAATCTCCTACGCTAAATGTCGTTCTCATCACGCCACTCGTCATAGGTTAGACAATCTGAAAGGAATACATGACCTTTCCAGCCTGGGAATTGTACGGATGCTTGATCTTCGTAAGACTGCCAAGTCCGGACAGGCTGCATAGTGTCATGCGTAAAGATCTGATCAATTACGCCAAACTCCTCAGCGCCCTCACCGTAGTGCCAGACTATTAGGTCTCCGACTTTATACACTTTGACACTGCTCCGATGTTACTTTGAATAATTCATAGCTCTTGAGCCACAGCAGCTTAGAGCCGGCATTAGGAAAACTGACAGCAAACTGCCTTATGCCAGATTCTTCCAAGTATTCTTTTACTATAATTCCTAGTTCATGACCATGAGCGTTGGCAAGGTTGGACACTATAGACTTATTCCCGCCCTGCCGGCGTCTTCTTACAAGGTCCCCTGGTTTTAGATCTACTAAGCTTTTCATCTTATTTTATATATACCACATTTTTGTGAGTTGTATAGGGTGCAGGCAGTCAAGCAGTTCCCAGCGGGTGCCAGCCTATACAGGTAGGATACTCGTGATGACCTGGGTACTCCCAGAAGAGATCCTGAGCAGGGCTCATGAGGTTCTCCATAAACGATCCCTGGGACTCTAGTATTTCTAAGTGCTCTAGTCCAACCTCAATTGAAGCTTGCAGATCTAGTGGTCCGGTATCTCGGTTTGGAATTAACATTTTTTACTCCTTGGAAATGCTAATGTGAAAAAATCTCTAAAAATTAGCCGTGTGTTACGAATGTCCTTAGCACGCTACCTACGGCCATCGGGGGCGGTGGGACATAGATTAGGGGGGCAGGCAGGGCTGGCATACCCCTAGTGTACCACACCCATTGCAAGCTGTCAACAGTTTATATTGCAGCGCAGGCATATGCTAGCAGCACGATGACAGAAGCTGAGCTTACTACCATACAGTATTCCTTTATGGTTTCTTTCATTGTTTTTATTTGCTTCCCGCAATGTGGGTTAGTCAATCGCGATCACCCGCTCCCGAGTCTGGAAGTAGGGACGGCTAGCACCACGCTCATCAGTCATCCACATCCGCTGTGCCTTGCAGGCTTTAGGCTTGGGCGCTTCCATGTCCGTCAAAATAATAACACCGTCAAAGTCTCCACGCTTATTAATATAATCGGTGGGTGCATCAAAGCAGGTCCCGCCACACATTACACGTTCTGCTTTTTTACGCTGCCCTTTCTTCCACTCGTAGACCTTGTTGGTGTCCACTTCAGTATCAAAGGGTACGACCGTAAACGCTGCCAGCTTGGACAGGGTATTGAGTTCAGCAAAGAAGCTCTCAAGCATATCGTCGCTGACACTACCCGACTGGTCAATAGCGATAGCAATCTTTGCTTGGCGCTGAACCTTCTTGCCGGGATGAATGTAGGCATACCTTCTGTTGATACGCTTCACACTGGAACGCTTGTTAGCACGCTGGCTGGTCTTGATGAAGTATCTAAGCACCTTGCGCCAGTCTACCTTAGTCTCTAGTCGTTTTAGTATTTCTTGTTTTACTTCCCCAGACATTGAGCCCCAGCCTTGTGGGCTCTTGCTGGCTTCTTGCGCAGCTTCCTTCATTGCTTGCCGCAAGCGTTCCTTAGCCATCTGGTTGGCAGCCTGCTGAGCAGGGCTGTTAGAGTCATCATCCCAACCGGAGTGGTCGTCAAAGCTTCCAGGCTCATCGCCCTCATCACCTTCACCACTACCTTCGCCGCCAGGGCTCTCGTCGTTCTTAGGCATGTGAGCCAAGTACCACTCAGCAGTCTGACCAAGCGGGAGATCCTCAAAGGGAGCGACACCTGGCATACAAGCCATGTCAGGTAGCTCGCCAACAAGGTGGCTGTTGATAGCCAGGTCAGCAGCAATGTTCCAAGTCTTGTGATCAACGCCCTCAGGCTTACGGCTGGTCACATGCTCAAAGATCAAGTGGTAGAACTCATGCTTGAGGACACCACGAACATGAGCTTCAGGCATACTAGCAAAGAACTCAGGGTTGTAAATCATCTCAAACTGAGCAGTATCAGGGCAAACCCGAACACCCGCAGTAGGAATGTTGCTGTCAGCACGCTTCTCAATCTTGCGTGACAGAGCAGCAAAGAACGGCTCGTCCATCAGCAAGCGGTAGGCATGTAGCTTAAGATCAAAGCTCATTATATCTCTCCCTTACATACGTATATTACCACGGATAGAGTACCTGTCAACTTTTTATTTGTCCCCGCAAAACAAAACCCAGCACTTGGCTGGGCTTGTCACCTAGGAGCTTGGCTCAGGTGTAAGGGGAGAGTTTATCCTCCTAGGATTTTTGAGAGGTGAGCACCGACAGCGCCGTCGTTGGCACCGTGGAAGCTCACTACGTTTTCTTGAATGCCGGAGTTGCTCATCACACCCCAGAGCTTCATAGCCGCTTCGCTCGGAAGGGTTACGAAGTAGTTAGCCAGATTGACCATGTGATCAGGGGAGACATTAGCCTTGAGGACCTCTTCAGCCTCAAGCTTCTCAATCATAGCGCAGTGCTCGTTGAGCGACATGGCAGCCAGAGCTTCAACTCGGTCGCCGTTGAGGAGTTGCTCAACCGTCACAACCCGCTCGTAGTTCTGAGCGTAGTCATTGAGAGCAACAGCAGCTTCAAAGCCGACGAAGCTCTGAGCCAGGGTGAACATCGCAGGGCTAGCTTCCTTGATCAGGTCAGCACCAGCCAGCACATCGTTCAGACGCTTCCAGCTACGACGGCTAGGGTAACGCTTGTTAGGTTCAATATCACCCTGATGCTCAAGGTGAGCCCGGTTCTGGTTGATGAAGTCCCAGATCAGGGAGTCAACATTTTCTTTGCCCCAGGCAAGCCAGTCTTCAACCGTGGGTTCAATGTCCCAGACACTCCAGCGGTCAAGCTCAGCAGGGTCCATCTCATTGACCTGATACTGCTCGCCATGATCACCGCCATTGATGGCAGCAAAAACCATGGTGTCAGGATGAAGGTGATGACCGTTCAGCTTACGGCTGTCAGTCAACTCAAAGATCCCCTGGCGAACTTCCAGAGTAGCACGGTCAACTTCGTCAAGGAAGAGAACCACTGGTTGCTCACAAGCCTCTTTGAACCAATCAGGAGGATTGAAGCTCGTGCGGTTGCCGTCAATGCTGGGAAGACCAACAAGGTCGCCTTCAGTCATCTGGCTAGCACGCCGCTCAATAACAGGCAAGCTCATGTCCGCAGCCAACTGGTACACAACTTGGCTCTTGCCAATGCCGTGACGACCGCGAAGAAGAACAGGCAGGCGAGCAGCGGACACTGCCGGCGCAAGCTGAACGAAAGTTTTGAAGTCAACACTCATGGTTATCTCTCTCCCTTACACTAGTATATTACCACCGATACACTACCTGTCAACTTTTAAATGCACTTTATTGGTCTTTATTGTCTTTTTTTATTGCCTGCTTTTCCAACGGTTTAGTTTGGTTCTTTCCTAGTCCGATAGGCTTAACAGCCGGCAGGAGTTGTGATACAATGGGAATACTCTCTAGGGTGGAATGGTTGACTGCCTGCTATTTATCATGTATTAGACACTTTAAGACAATCGCTCACAAACGCAGCCACAAGCCCTCAGATACTGAACTCGTTGGTATCACTAGCCTTTAGAATAATAAACAAACTGTCAGGGCAGACAAAACAGCAGCTTACAAGATGTGCAACTTTTGCAGTGATTAGTGCAGTTTATGCAACAAGACTTTGCAACAAGCAAACTAGCACCCTAAAACCTAACCTTCTTAGTGTCTATCTCTTCTATATAATCTTCTACTGAACCTGTATAGCTTTGAGCTTGTTCTAATAGGTCGTAGACGGATAAGGTTTCATCTTTTTTATTAGGTGCCGCATGGATCTGACCTGTGAATATTCTGTGAACCGTAGAGTTGGTAACCTTCATTGCCCAGAAGCGTTTAGAGAATGCTTTTGCTACTTGCCTTGTGCTTAGCTTGCCTTGTTGCTCTTTGATCCATTTTATATGAGCTTCGTTTAATTTGTGGGTCTTTTGTTTTCTTTTTTTGGCTCGCCTTTGGTTGGCGGCTCGTTTGGTCTGGTCAACGCAAGGTCTACAACGAGGGCGTAAGCCGTCGCCTGTCTTTGTGTGCTTGTAGTAGTTGTCTACAGGTAGCGTCTCTTTACAGAGTGTACAGGTCTTGACGTGCTCGCCGCCCTCGTCGTAGAATGCTCTCCCCACAATCTAATAATCCTTTTCATCCATACGCTCAATAAGGTCTAATAGCCAATCAAAAAACTTATATAAGATCCGATTGAGAACCATGCCGCCGGCAAAGGCTACGACAATGGTTGCTATTAGGTTTAGGGCGTAAGTCATGATGGGAGTATCAGTTGGTGGTGTTGATATCTAACAGTTCAATAGAAAAGTTGATAGTCTTGCCAGCCAAAGGGTGATTGACATCGAAGGTGACTTCCTTATCGGTTGCCTCCATTACGGTTGCCATAACGGGTTGCCCATTGGGAGCCATCAGCGGAACGGTTTCACCCGTATCCAAGTTGAGGTCATCAGGGAAAACGCTTCGCTCAATGCTCGTTGTGCGCTCGGGATCACGAGCACCATAAGCATCATCCTCGGTGAGGGTGATATCAGTAGTATCTCCCGCCGTCATGCCATCGATGGCAGCTTCAAATCCCTTGAGCAACGTTCCCTCTCCAAGGGTGAAGGTCAAAGGCTCCCGTTCGTAAGAGCTATCAAACTCTGTGCCATCCTCAAGGGTTCCCCGGTAGTGAACCGATACGGTATCACCAGTCTTAGCTGTAGTAGTGTTATCCATTATTTTCTTCTCCTAAGTAAAAGTCCCTACAGACTTGTTCAAATTTATTAATTGCGTCCCACATCAATGCATCCAGGTCATCTACTTCGTCTTCTTCATTCTCCTCGTCATAATACTTGAACACTTCGGACGATTCTAGGTTGAGAAGGCGTTTATTTTGGAGGGGTTCTCCATCCATAAATGCATTACCTTCTACCCAGCACTCATCTCTTGCGATAGTAGACATAGTGATCAAGCGGTTTTGAAAATAAGGGCAATCGCGAGATGCAACGCGAGCCCATTCGGTTGGTGGTTCCCATTTTGTTTCTATGGTCATAAGCATTGTACGATTTTCTTCCTCGTACTCATAATCTTCTAACTCCATCCAACCAATGTCACCCCAAGATCCATCGTTAGGAACAAGCTGTTCCATAAGATCATCAGATCCAATAGCGGCTGACGAGGTGTCATAGTCAAAAGAAAAGTCTTTGGCGTCTTCCGGTGAGATTCCATAGACCGTGATAAAACTTCGTGTTGGCTTCATTGTTATTCCTTGCCGAGAGTGAGCTTAACAAGCTCTGCCGCAGTAGTCTTAATGGTGCGAAGACCTTTGCGAGCACGAGTACCAGCAGCTTTGTTTCCAGAAGCGTTCTTCTGAACATCCTCTTCTAGGCTTTCAATCAAAACCTTAAGCTCGCTCCACTTATTCAATACGCTATTATTAGTCATGTGTTTCTCCTTTTTCTATTTTAGACGTATTCACTGCCCGCATCATAGGGCACTTTATATTCTGGTAAATGATAGTCAAATGTTTCTAAAAACTTTTCCCTCGTGTAGGCTATAACTTCCCTCTGGGGATTACAACTAACACATGTGATTGTCTTGTCGGTCACCTCTGAGATCTCTAACATCAGCCCAGGGAGCCAATTAGATTTCCACACTCTTCCAACCTCTAAGTTATCCATTTACTACTCCCTCTCCATCAGTGAGAGTATGTAGCCTCTCAATTGATTTTTCTACATATTCTTCATTAAACTCACACCCCTTGAAGCTTCGGTCAGTATTGTGGCAGGCAATCATTGTAGAGCCAGCACCACTAAAAATATCAAGCACAACGTCTCCGGGATTGGTGTGAGCCTTGATGATTCTTTCCATAAGAGAAATAGGCTTCTGCGTGGAGTGCCATCCTGCATACTCTTTGCTAGTGGTGTGGTTGTTCTTCGTCCACACATCAGTAGGTACCTTTCCTAGGGGATGGTTAGAGGCTTCAGTTCTAATATTCTTTTTCATCTTGTAGGGTATTCTAACATCATCTGAGTTGAACGTAAACTCTTCGCCCTTAGAATACATTAGAATATCTTCATGTTTCCGTGGGAACTTCTTCTTAGTCCGTCCGCCCCAATCATAAGCCCAAATGATCCAGTTTTGATATTCAGCCTGTGGCATATTATTGAGCACGTTGAGCTTATAGCGCAGAAAAGTGTCCTCCTTAGTGGTGCCCCAGACGTAAAAACAAGTGTTGGGCTTCATGACCCGGAAGCACTCTCTCGTCCACTCCTCGCACCATGCTAAGTAGTATCCTTCAGATGCCCACTGGTTGTCCCAATCATCTTTTACAATTTCAAAGTAGGGAGGATCCACTACAACGAGATCAATAGACTCACTGGGAAGGTTTTTAATATACTCTAAGCAGTCAGCGTGCTTCAATTCAATCGTCATCTTTTCTCACAATCAGTTCAACATCGGTGGTGTCGGTATCCATCTCAATCCACACTCTAGCCCCGCAACTTAGTGGCTTGTGTGGGCTGTAAATGACCCTACCTAATTCTACACCATCTTTTGTTTTGATTATAGCCTCGTGGGCGTAGTTATTTTCTTTATATGTTTTTACTGTCAAAACTGGCTCGTCTGTTCCGTGCTTTGTGTTGCGCTTGATGACGTGCTGGTTGACATGGATTATTTTTTTCACTGTTTCTTCCGCAATCGTTTGGCAACGTTGGAAGTAAAAGCCGATGCATTGAAGCTGCTTTGTAGGCGCTCGGGAGTAAGCAAGTCCATCACGTCATCTAATTTAACTTTTGGCATCTCTACCTTAGCCGTTTCAATGTATGTACGCATAGCTTCTAGTCCAGTTTCCCAAACCACTCCCTTGTTTACTACCTCAGTAATGTTCACAACCTTCTTATCCACTCCTTTGATCATTTTGACCACCTTGTCGTCGCGAGTGATGACCGAGCAGCGATAATCGTGGTAAGCACTATCGTAGTTATAAAAGGTGCACCAACCTAGGATGGGATCTCTCCCTATTCTCAGCAGCGGCTCAGAAGATCCATAATTTCCAGGTCTAATGGGCAACGGGCGCATCTTCCCACGAGATGTGTGAGGGTTGCTTCCGATCAAGTTTCGTGGGCTCGTGTTGGCACTCGGAGAGGAAGCCGTGTTTAATCCCCCTGGATTTGCGGTTGAGGTGCTGGCTGTCGTTCCGCCGCCATACATCATCTCCTTAATCATTTTAAGCATCTCGCGCTGCAAAGCGATATCATCACTTTCGTCTTCGTTCCCCTTCTCTAGGAGATCCGCCTTCACTTCTTCGGAAAGCGACTGAGCAACATGGTCTGCCAAAGCTTTCCAGTTGAGGGCGTCTCGGTTAGCTGCTTTGTCACATAGCCAAAGCCGATCACCTTGGGGGATCACACTCGGGATTGAAGTGAGGTCTACAGCGATAAGATATCGCCTAACCAGATCCTCGTCAAGAGCCCCAAAACCACAAGCTCGGACCTCCGGGATGTAGCTCCTTTTATCTCCTATCCCCTGGCGATTCCTGTTGTATACTTCTTT
>VMHT01150469.1_pt1 | contig 13409 bp, 13 predicted proteins | sample 4693611 | NCBI WGS metagenome assembly VMHT01 (sample SAMN12280063, study PRJNA550983) | marine metagenome | isolation source: seawater sampled from same location over 5 years 0.02-0.2 micron viral filtrate | place: USA: collected off the coast of southern California halfway between the port... ... | reverse complement strand
TGATGCAGTTAATTTTGGAGTTAATGGAAGAAAAGAACATACTCTTATTGTAGTATATAATAATGAACAAATTACAAAAGTTACTGTAAAAATTAATAATCAATATTGGTCATGGTCAATACGTAAAGACGGATCATGTCTACATGATCCTAAAAAAGAAAGCAATTATAAGCGTAATAATAAAAAAGATTATTATGAAAAAGAAGTTAAGCTAATGCTTGCTTCACCCAAATTTAAAGATGCTATATTTAATGAACACTCAACAGAAATGCCTGATGGAACACATAAACCACCTGCTAGTGAACTCGTGGATAAATATTATAAAAGAAATCAACACGATGCTTATAATAACAATCAATGTATTAAAACTAGAAACGGAGTACGTAGTGAAATTTTTAATATTGATAAATACAAGGCATCTACAGGTAAAGGTGCTACAGAAACATATTTCAAAGCTTTACATACACGAATCGCCGAACTTAAATATGAGGTTTCTGATCTATCTAATCCTAATACACCTGATTTTAAGTTTGATTCAATTATGGGAACACAATTTAATAAAAGTCAATCTACAGCAGATCAAACTAAATTTAAACCATTAAAATATGCTATTAATTGGCTTTGTAAACAATTTTCAGATATTATTTGGAATAAAATGTGTGATATAGTTAAAGATAATAAAAATAATGCAGCTTGTATCATTACTCGTTGTATTCGCAGGAGAGGCGCCCGCTTGACCGCAAAAAAGAAAAAAGAAATTTCTTACAATATAGTTAATTCTCAAGAACAACAACATCTCGCAAGTGATAGCAATACTAATAATCTTAATTCTTCACCTCAATCTGAAGGAAAAAGAGAAGAAGATGATGCAAGTGATAGCGATACTTATGCTCAATCTGAAGGAAAAGAAGAAGAAAATGATGTATCTGATACTGAGATTGACGATAAATCTGAAGGAAAAGAAGAAGAAGATGATGCAAGTGATAGCGATACTGATGCTCAATCCGAAGAACAACAAAAAAAAATAGATAGTATATTAACTAGTCTTTCAGAAGCATGTAAAATGGTTAATGAGATGCAGAAAGATTCTAATAAACTTAATAATGATCAACGTGAACAATATGAAACATTACTTAATATACTTAATAACCTAATTAAATAAATATATATTATTAATATAATGAATAATATATATTTTTTTTATAATAATCAATGCAGATGTGAAAAAGCTATGATTGAAGCTACTAATTAGATTACATAAAACTACTTAAATAATACAATATACATTAATATGTATGGGTAGAACCAAATCATGGGCTATTGGAAAACAAAAACGCACCAAAGTACGTAATGAAAAAAAATATTATGAGACATATCCTACTTTTGGAGATATTAACAATAGTAATAAATTAAAAATTCCAAGATGTCAAGCAGAATTAAACATTAAAAAGGTTAATGAAATGATACAAGAATATAAAAAAGATAAATATAAATTTAGAATGAAAGATACTATAATTATTGGAGTATTGCATGATAAACCTTTTTTAATTGATGGACAACATCGCATTGAAATGGCAAAACAACTAATAAAGGATAAGAGTTTATCTAATTATGATATAGAACTAGAAGAATTTAGATTTTGTTATTATATAGTTAATAATCAAAAAGAATTAAGAGAATTATTTAATTCCGTTAATAAAGATTCTATTAAAAATGAATGGTGGATTAATACAGATGAGCAGACACAGGTTAATATTGATAAATTTCAAATGCGTATTAAAAAAAACTTTACTAATAAAGGAACATTCCCAAGATCTAAGCATCAATATAAATATACACTTAATGAATTATGTCAATTATGTAATAAACATAATTTATTTAATAATACAGATCCTATTTTACTTGCTAATAAAATAATAGATAAAAATAATGAGTTAATTAAAAAATATTATACTAATTATATTGAAAAAGATTATTATAGTCAAGATATTAAATGTATTAAAGATAATAAAATTTTATTTTTACTAAAAAATGTTAATTTTTTTGACTGTTTTATTAAAAATGAATCGTTAGTCCACAAAAAAAAATTAAAAAAAAAGTCAATTCCTAAAATTTTAAAAGATAAATGTTGGGAGAAAAATTATAAAAACACACACACAATTCAATGTCCAATTCCTCATTGTGGTAAAGTATTAAACAAGTATGAGACTTCTACTTGGCATGCTGGTCACATTATTTCTGAGAGTAATGGAGGTGAAACAGTTGTGGATAATTTACGACCAATATGTAAAGATTGTAATTTATCTATGGGTAAAAAAAACTGGACAGATTATATTAATAGTGATAATTAAATAAATATATATTATTAATATAATGAATAATATATATTTTTTTATAATAATTATTTTTATTATTTATCTTATATTTACAATATCCAATTATGTAAATATTAATTCTTTCCCTAAAAATATCTGGATATATTGGGATACATCTAAAACTAATAAACTATCGCCTACTGTGCAATTTTGTATAGAAAATATTAAATATTTAAAAAAAGATTGGAAAATTAATTTTTTAACTAATAAAAATATTAATAGATATATTAAAAATAATAGAATACTTAATATTCTAAATAGTGAAGAAAAATCTAATTTTAAATCTGATTTAATTCGGCTATATTTAATTTATAATTATGGAGGAGTATATCTTGATGCTTCCATTTGTTTATTCACATCATTAGATTGGGTTCCTAAAAAAATAAATAATAAACAAAAAATATTAATATATAAAAATCCTTTATCTGATGAGATAGCCAATGTCTATGAATCATGGTTTATTGCAGCTTATCCTAAAAATAATATAATTAAAATTTGGTTAGATATGTTTTTGAATTCATTAGAAAATGGACCAACTCATTCTTATAAACAAATAATGACTAACAATTTATTAAGAAAACAAAAATTTAGTAAAGTTCCAATGCATAATGAATATTATTTAGTATATTTTATTTTTATTCAATCACAATTATTATATCCACAAATTAACAAAAATATTATTTCATTAGATTGTAATAAAAATATTTATCCATGTCGTGCTATATTTGGAGTTGAATATTTTACAGAATTATTTACCAAACCCATTAGTTATTCAGAATTTAATAAAATTAAAGAATATAAACTAGTTAAATATACTAGATTTAGTAGAATAGAAATAGATAAAATTAATGCAAAATACAATAAGGATAGCTTTTTTTATAAGCTTTATCGTTAAAATTGAAATATTATTATTATATTTATTACATTTAATCATGACTGATAATAAAGCTATTTCTGATTTAGTCAACTCTGAATGTAAGTTATTACTTTTACAAGATAAAAACCCCGTCTTAACTCCTAACTATACTATTAGACAGAATAATAACCCACAAATATCTTTATCAGAAAAAAAAATAAATTTACTTAAGAAACAAGCTATTAAAGAGCATGCAAAATACCTTGGTATGGACTTGCTTGTAGATAAAGAATTTCTATGGATAGCTAATCAGTCACTCTTAGCACCACTACCTCCTGACTGGGAACAATTTGAGAGTCATGATGGTACTTTTTATTACTTTCACCAATCATCTAATAAGAGTACTTGGATACATCCACTTGATGATCACTACCGTAAAATGTTTCAAACAGAAAAAAAACATAAACTTTGCAAAGAACCAAATAGAAAAACAGAGAAAAGAGACGAAAATGAAATTACAAAATTGTATAATATTAGAAAAAATGTTAGTAAGCATATTAATACTGACTTGAACTTACTAGATGCTAAAATAAAACCTACAATGACTGAATGTAATCCTAATTTATGGGAAAATAGGATTACAAGAAACCCAGAAGATAAATTACTTCCCCATTTATTAACACCAATGCCTTCAACCGGTTGTCCATTAAATATATTCAACTGCTTTTAAATATACATTATTTTATTTAAAAATTGATATTTTTTTTATTCAAGGTGCTAATTAAACATGGACGACTTCTTATTTACACACGGAAAGTATAAGGGTAAGACCTATAAATATGTAAGAATAAATCATACAGACTATTTTATTTATTTACTTTCACAACCAGCTGGAAAAGTATATAAAGATTTTGAATTTATTAAGTACTGCATTGACTCCTCGCCCCCTCCTCCTCCAAAAAAAGATTATGAAAAAATTATATATGAACTATATACTTCTATTAAGGAAAAATATAATTACACAGATCTATGTTTTAGTTATAAAATTTCTAATAAAGAATACAAAATAAAATATATTTCTGAGAGCCAGAGTTATGAGGCTTGGGATATATTATTTCCTGAATACAAATTTTGCCTTAATACCATTGAAAGAATTATAACAAAAATAAACAATGATAATCCTGATCCAGATTTTGCTAAGAAAGTGACTGTTACTATTCCTGAAGGTTATAAAATATTAGAAGAATTATAATTTATATCTATATTTATAAAAAATTGATATAAATTTTTTTTATTATCTTATATTTAAATCATGTTCGCCACCAACTTTCTCAAACAAATCATTCGCCCATCCTCTTCTAGGGGAATTATTACTCGGTCCACCGAAGAAAATCTAGGCCTACATAATGCATTCTCTATGTATCCACCAGCACGTCAATACTTTGGACATGAAGTAGGAATCTTTGCTAAACAATATAAGTGTGAACCTCTTGGAAAAAAGTATTTTAATAAACCAACTATTCAATATAAACCTCCATCTCCACCCAATAATCTTATCAAATATAAACCTTATCCACATGATCATAGAAAACTACCTCTTTCTATGCGTTGGTTTAATCAGCCTTAATATATTAATCCATATAATATATTACCAGAAACATAAACAGGCATCACAGTCCATAATACATTAATGTACATAAATGGACGAGCTATCATATATTCACCTATTGGAAAATCACTGGTAGGATAATTTATACTATCCTTATTTTTTATTTGAATAGAATACTCTCCCAAATATAATACACTATTCATTAGTTGACCACCCATTGCTAATGATAATAATACTTTACATAATGTATCTAAATACAATGCCCCACATACAAATGCAGCAAAAGAAATACTACCACATAATAATGCGTGGGTACTTTCTATTAAAGCACTCCATATATCTGCTCTAGTCATATATTCTCTATCTGCATGTGCACCATACTCACTATAAAATAATATGGCGAATTTTTTGGGTGATAAATTTTCTAGTGTATACTTATTTGTCCAAACATGTTCTTTGGTATCTATTAAATTTCTACTTATTCTATTTACTGGATTTCTATTTTCTAAATATCCTGTTTCCCATTTAGCTGTTAATATTGTAAACATCATCCAATAATAACTTATATGATCTATATTTTGAAGACCAGGAAATATAATATATAACATTTCACTTATTCCAAAAAAAAATTGTAATTCTAGTAGTGCTAAAATTATACCATTTACTTCATAATTTTTTATTGTCTCTATCATAATAATCATTATTCTATTTATTATTTTATATATTTTTATTTATATATATATAATGAAGTATGGAATTAATCCACTTTCTGAAAAAAAAGATAAAAGAGAACATATTAAAAGCTGGTTAACTGCTGATCCAGATAATATTGTCTTTGTATTAGAAAATCTTAATATTCGGCATAATGTTTTTTGTTCAAAAAAAAGCTATTTTTTAAATCCACAAAATAAAGATATTTACAAATATTGTTCTTTTAACAGCAATAAAGCTAATAAACAATTGTTAGTTACAGAAACTGCTAATTCTAATGATTATATAGATATAGGACCTTATATTGGTAGTTATCTTTTAGTTGAATACCTACCATTTATTAAAGCATTACAAAAATCCAATGCATTTGTATTAACTGTTTCTAATGAACTCATTGAAAAAATAAAAATTAAATGGGAACCTGGACTAAGACCTGGGATTAGCCATAAAATTAAACATAAGAAACGTATATTAAATATAGATATTCCATATGATAAATTTGATGATATTGCCGCTAAAAAAGATTTTTATATCAAATATACAGAGAAAGATCCCACATTTATTAATCTTAATTTATTAGAACAATCACAAATTGGTTTAAAAAAATTAGATAAAAGACTTCAACTACAAGTAATTAATGTCAGCATACCTACTCCTACTTTAAATCCTGGGTGGAGGAAATATATTACACAAAAATTTAAACTAAAACAAGCATTAATACATTTTAATAATACGGCTAAAACAGAAAAAATGTATGCCTATGCTATCAAAAATTTAGATAAAGTTAAACCAGGAAAAATTAATAATATAATTAAAAAAATAGGTACTAAAGCTGAGCTCAATGAATATATAGATAATTTTTCTATTACTTTTAATACCTATCTTAATTATAAAAATAAAATAGTGGAAGTTCATATACCATATGATAATGGACCAGATACATATGTTGGAAATAGTCACATCCTAGTAGAAGTATTTGAAAATGTGTATAATAAAAATTTACCTGTTAAAGAAGATGTTTATTTCCAAAATAATATGGTAGATGCATTATATGATTATACCCTTCCTGTTGGGTGGGACTTCGCAATAAACACTTATTTACGTGAAGGAAGTGATTTTTTTAATAAAAAAGCATTCTTAGATAAGTTAAATATATATGGAAATCCTAATTTTAAAAAACAAAAAGCGATGATAGAATCTGCATTAGAACCTGGTAAAGAGCATCTAGCAATTGATATTATTGGTACAGATGAATGTGAAGAAATAATTATCAAAAATAAATTAAAAGTTAGTAACCCTCCTACAAAAAATCAAATAGCATATATATTACCATCTTTAATTTATTATATACAAGAAAAAAGTATTAATTTAGGTATTAAAAATGTAAAAGAACATATTGAAAAAATAGATAAGTGCTTTCTTGATGCAGCACCTAGAGTTACTAGCAAAATGGAAAAAACTAAATATTTCAGAGGAATGACCAAAAAATATGATTTTGATCTAGCAAATGAACTTATTGTTAAAAACTTCATCTCTATTTCACATGAAATAAGTACTGCTAAAAATTTTGGTATACGAAAGCAAAAAAAACCTGATGCAGATAATACCGTTTGCTGTTTATATCAATTCCATCTTACTGCTGGAATTCCATATATCAATATGATTAATAATACTAAATATAAGCACGAACGTGAAATACTTTTACCACGGGATTTAAAACTTACCTTATTTAATACAGAAAAAGTATTTTATAAAAAAATAGATAACAAACAAATTTATTATAATCATTATCATGTTAGAGTATCTCTTTTAAATGAACAACAATATGTTAATGAACATAAATGTATACCATTTAATATCTCATCTATTAAGTCTATTAAACTTGATAAAAAACTTACCTCTGTTACTCCACCTGAAAAATTACCTGATATATTAAAAATGCATCCTAAAAATATAAATAAAGAGCTTAAAAAACAAGCAAAAATGTATGATAAAGAAACTGGTGAAGAAAAACAAGAAGAAGATGATGTATCGGATGATGAATGGGAGCAGGCATCAAAAGCAAAACAAAAACAAGCAAAAATGTATGATAAGGTAACGGGTGAGGAAAAACAAGAAGAAGATGATGTTCCCAGCGACTGGGAAGATGTTTACGAAGACACAGACAATGGATCAAATGATGCAACTAAATCTAAACCCGATCTAGTTGTATGTAAAGGACTTAGTGAAGCTGAATGTAATAAACTAAAACATTGTACTTATAGTAAAGGAGCTAAGCGTCAATTTTGTAGAAATAATAAAACTAAAAAAAAATCCGTTACTAAAAAAAAACCCATACCTAAGGCTGTATCTAATAAGAAATCATCTGGAAAAAAATCTCTCAAGTGTAAAGGACTTTCTGAAGCTGATTGTAATAAATTAGATGAATGTATCTATACTAAAGGAGCTAAACGACAATTCTGTCGTACTAGAAAAAATAAATAACTAATACAAATACTTTATAACACAATCGGTATCTGTTTTGTTACATAATAATAAAACATTATTACTATGTTTATTATTTAATTCATATGGAGGATCAAAAAGAATTACAATTTGCATTAAAAAAATCATATACAACATAAATTCAATTGGGTTCATATTATTTATACTATTATTTATATATTTAAATTATTTATATTAATAATTTACAGCTGGAGCACTAACTGATCTTGTAATTTTTGATTGTTGTTGAGTTAAATTCAAACTGTTCATATCTTGTAAAATTTCATAATCATCATATTCCTCATCATCTATATTCTCCTCATCTGCTGTATCAATACGTCCACTAAAACATCTACTTATAAAAGTTGGCTTACTAGTACTACGAACATCTATACTTTTAATCATTACTGCTCGTTCATTACTTGAGCTTTCATGTCTACCAGCTATAAATATTCTTCCTTCTTGTTTATCACATGTCTTATAACTAATATATAAATCATCTAATAATACCTTCATAAATTCATCATTCTCTAATTTTTTATCAGTTATATACTTCTTTAAATTATCCATTAAATCTTTCAAATCTGTCTTAGAATACTTTAATGGATTAGTCTTATATTTATATAAGGTTTCTAATACCATTTGTTTCCATAAATGTTTATACACTGTATTATATTCATATGTTTCATTTATATCTTTAATCTCACCATCACTCATATCTTTTATGTATTTATTTAGTTTATAATGAATATTTACTTTATTTTTATCTTGCTTTTCATATACATCTTTCCATGCTACTTTTAAATAAATATTTTTTTGACTTTCATTAGCCATATCTTTAATAACTAGCGTATTTGTCCACTCATTATTTTTACTATCATATATCAAATGATTATTTCCCTCTATAGTTATCTCTTCTAGTAAATTATTAACTATATTATTTAAAACTTCACCATAAACATTTCCTGTATTTTCCATACAATCTACAAAATAATAACTATTTGCAAAATTTTTAGCAAATGATGTTAGCATTCGTGAATCATGATCTACTCCAAATCCTATAAAATATTGATTCTCTATGTTTGGTAGTAATTTCACCAAATCATCTCTTTTTACAACACCGGAAGTTGGTAATCCATCAGTCATGAAAATATGACTAGTTTTTACATTATCTTTTGCATGCTTATTTTTAATACGTTCTACAGTTTCAAATACACTACCAATATCTGTTGCATTTCTAGCAAAAATATCTATGTTAATTATACTAATAAATTCTAAAATATTTTCTTTGGTGATTGTAACATCTTCAAATAAAATATCTACTATATTATCAAATATTACTACTGTAAATTTTATTTTATAATTATTATCTAATGACCATCTAAAAATATTTATTAATGTATGCTTTGTTTGATTCATCTTTGTTTCTCCATTTGTCTCACTATCCATAGATGCTGACCTATCTATACTTAATATAATATGATGGAGTATATCACTCGTATTTATGTCTCCTCCCTGTAAATTTAGTACTTTAAAGTTATGTTCTTTTTCATTAATCATTAAAGACTCTTTATCTTGTAAAGTAGGCAGCAAGCTTAGTGCTTTAATGTTTGCTTTCAAATATTCGGTAGACATAGTTACTATTATCTAGTTATCTATTTTTAAATCAATTTTATTTTTTAAATTATTATTTAGATCAATATGTGTATTTTCTGCTATATTTTCTATCAATTCTTTTTTACCAGAGATAGGAGCAGTTGTTAAATACTTAATTACTTTTTCTGTTTTTTCTAAATCATTTTCCTCAAATTTATTTTCCTGCATACATTTCATTACAGATTTAATACCATTTTGATTTACTTTCTCTATAAATCTCTCTATTTCTTCACCCCCATCATCTTTTTTCCAAATATTCTTATTTTTAATAAAAAAATCTTTTTTTTCTATATCACTACAATGTATTGGTCTATCATACACATCTAATTTTTTTAAATTAGTAGTTATTAATTGTTTTAAACTTTCTAATTGACCTTTATTATCCGCTATTTTTAATAATTCTTTTTTTGTGAACATTAATTTTTCTAATAATTCATCTATATCTATTGCATTTTTACAATTTTTATCTAAAAATACTTGAAATGTTATATTATTATAATTATTTATTATTGTATTATTTACTACAATATTTTTTACAGCCTTACATGTATTCATATGTTTTGATAATCCGCTTCTATACTTATACTCTTTACCACAATTATTACATACTAATCTTTTTTTCAAATGTTTTTCTGTTTTTAAATGTTGTCTCCAATTATTTAATCGCGTAGTTCTATAATTACAACTTTTACATTCGTAATTTACCATTAATTTATCTTATTATTTTCTTTTTATCTACTTTTTAAATTTTGTTACTGAAAATTTTTTACAAAAAAAATCATTATTTTTTCCTTACCAGTTGACTAGACTGCTGGAAATGCTGGAAATGGTTATCCATTTTTTTTGCTAATAAAAATTTTTATAAAAAAATAATTATTAACCATATATCATTTAGTATATAGAATTATTTTTTTGTTTTTTCGTTTTGGTAACAAATCTGCTGGAAATTGTTATCCAAAGTTATCCATCGCAAAATTAAAATTCATAAAAAAATACAAAAATTTATGCAAAATATTTTACCTAGAGAAACTCCCTACATGGTTTTTTAGAAAAATATTGAAATTACCTAGAGGTTCTAGGAAAGTGTTAAAAAAAATCAGAGTTTCGAAACCCAAAATATTTTTAACTTTTTTTCAAATTTTTCATCAAAATCTATAAAAACTTTCATACTTATTTTTTTATCATTTTTTATACATAATTTATGGTATTAAATATATTATCTAATAGGATCTATACATTCCCATATATCATCTGTAGAATATTGTATGTTAATTGTAGATTGACACCTTTTTAACAATTCTTTATGTATTTCTAATAATTTATTTACTTGTTCTTCTGTATAATTTTTTAAAAAATTAGAAACATGAGCATCATTACATGGATCAATTGCATTCATATATATAATTTTATAGATAAAATATTGGTAATAATTTAATATTAAAAATATAATAAAATTTATTATATTTTTTTAGTTTTTTTTTATAACAAACATCTGTATATTTTTTTACAGAAGTTTCTATATTTTCAGCATCCGGAATTACCTTTTTAAAATCTGTATCCAATAATACTGTTTTTATATCACAATTCTTATAAATATTTATATCATGCACAAACATATATACTATATTTGTCCTAAAGCATACTCTTATTATATCACCTATACCAATATTTAATACTATATTTGTATATCTTTTTTGCATTCGTTTTAACGGACCTATTACGGAAGGAAATACACAACGTATCTCTTCTTTTTTTTTTCCTTCTCTTAAGTATTTAAATGTATTAAATGTATTAACATATAACTTAATATCCGTTAACCTACTTTTATTTTGATTCAAGAAAATAGTATTGATCAATATATATTTTAAATAATGGTTATAGTTTTTTGTGATTAATTCACACATATTTTATTAGATAAAAATAAAAATTTTTATCAATTTTTGATTATTATAATTTAGATTGATTCCGTTTAATTATCCATGTATAAATATATCTACTATCATTTATACTAATAAATTTATTATTATCAACCAATAAATTAGCATCTACTATATCATGAATTACAAACCATGGATAGCCATATTCTGAATATAAAGGTAATTTAGAATATTTACGTTGAATATTCATTATTCCTAATGCATTTATTTTTTTACCATATAATTTTTCTTCTATATTATTTAATTCATTACACATAAAAATATATATATTTATATATAATGAATCAAACTATCAAACATAAAAAACATAAAAATATTACACCTTTGTTTAAATATAAAAAAAAAAGTTTAAAACCAATATCAACCAGAAAACAAAAACTAAAAAAAACTAGAAAAATACATGCTAAAACAAAGAAACTATCAATAGAAGTATATACATTTACGGGAGACAGATATAAAGTACATATCAATAAAGGTAGTACTATATATAATCTAAAACATTATATAACAAAACAGCATGGAATACAGTTTTATAAACAACGATATACAGTTATTCCAAGTGAAAAAGTAATGGAATTTACAAATACATTTAATAGTAAAAAAGCAGAAAAATATGTACATGATAAATATAAAACCTATCTTCGTAATAATTATGTATTAAAGGAAGGTGAAAGTTATAGTTTATTTATATACGAACGTGCTATTAGTAATGCTTCATTAAGGCGTTTTATGAATTATTATTTTGAAAGAGCAACACGAAGAAGAAGGACACTAATTGAATATTATGGAGAAATTGAAGATTGGGATGTACAAGGAGTGACTGATTTATCAACAACTGGTCAGACTGAAGGGATAATACCTTATCCCCATTTCTTCACCTTTAATAAAAATCTAAATAAATGGGATGTAGGTGCAGTTACTACTATGGCTGGAATGTTTAAAGATTGTGCACAATTCAATCAACCACTTAATGATTGGGATGTTAGTCAAGTCATTTTATTTTCTCGTATGTTTAGTGGGTGTGAACGTTTCAATCAACCATTAGATAAATGGGATGTAAGAAAAGGACGTAGTTTTACCAGAATGTTTGGTACATGTAAGCGTTTCAATAAACCATTACATACATGGAAAATTGGTGAAAAACATACAGGATTTGATATACATATGGGGAGTATGTTTGCTGGTTGTGTAAAATTCAATAGACCATTAAATAATTGGGATACCAGTAAAGTATTTTCAATAGATGGCATGTTTAATAATTGTCAAGAGTTTGATCAACCATTAGATAAATGGGATGTAAGTAAATGTAAATCCCTAGGAGAAGTATTTAGTCATTGTTATGAATTTAATCAACCATTAAATACCTGGGATGTAAAACAAGTAACTGAATTTATTGGATTATTTGAACATTGTAAAAAATTCAATAAACCATTACACTATTGGGATCTTAGTAATGCTGAACAATTAAATAGTATGTTTATTGGTTGTACTGAATTTGATCAATCCCTTAATAGTTGGAATGTTAGAAAGGTAAAAGATATGACTAGTATGTTTAAATATTGTGAAAAATTTAATAAACCACTGAATAAATGGAAAGTATCAAATGTAATTGAGATGGAAAGTATGTTTGAAGGATGTAAACGATTCGATCAACCTATTCACTCTTGGAAGATAAACAATCTATTAAATGCTGTTGCAATGTTTAGAGATTGTACAAGTTTTAAACAAAATATATCTAACTGGATATTCCCTGATACGAATGAATTTGAAGGTGGTTGGGA
>VMHT01142033.1_pt1 | contig 13409 bp, 14 predicted proteins | sample 4693611 | NCBI WGS metagenome assembly VMHT01 (sample SAMN12280063, study PRJNA550983) | marine metagenome | isolation source: seawater sampled from same location over 5 years 0.02-0.2 micron viral filtrate | place: USA: collected off the coast of southern California halfway between the port... ... | reverse complement strand
TAGTTATACTGTAAAGTAGCCGCCAATGTATCTGTCCAACTCGTTGACGTTGGAATGTCGCTATATAGTTTCTGATTGTATTGAGGTGCAGAAGAAGAAAGTATTGTGTTCTTTGTATAGATCATTAATTATACCTACGCATAGAATCAGATCTTGAAAATTCTAAAAAGTCACTTGCTTTTATTTCAGGATAAATAATTTCTTTGCCTTTTTCTGCTGAAGAATCAAAGAATAAAGCTGGTACTAATTCACCAACATCATTTATATAATGTGGTCTAAATACAGTTGTAGCCAAATCAGGCTCACCAGTTGGCATCATTGATGTATAGGGATCAGGAACTAACCATACTTTTGTATGTGGATCACCAGCTTTCATTGGTTTAAATCCACCAAATATTGTACTAAAAAATCCTTTGCTTTGTGTCATCCCACCTCTATCGCCTGACGTAAGACTAAAAATGTTATTGGTTTGATCTCGTATTAATGAATCAGCCCAAAGTTTAAATTGATCTGATTTATCTCCAAATAGTCTTTGTGGTGAATATGGTGTTCTTATATCTTTAGGGTTGTTAGTTGATATTACACCATTGATATCAAGAACAATATCATCACTTCCACCAAAAGAAGTATCTTTTATATTCTCAACCCAATCTTCAAATGATGCTCCTTTATTATTAAAATTAATAACAGCCCATTCATCAATAGAATCTTTGAGCATATTATAAAGAGGATTGTTTTGTCCTCCAGCAATCTTAGATAATATTCTTCTTCCATGTGCTATTGGATCTTGATTTGTTTTGAGATCAAATTTATTTCTAAGATCATTTAAAACATCTTCTTTTCTGCTTGAATCATTGCGTAACTCAACTGCTTTCGCAAATAATGCTGGCAGAGCATCTGTTCCAAATGCCTGAGATGATCTCATAAACTCACCAAAGAAGTTAGCTTGACCATCAAGACCATGCCCTCTCTTGAATAAATTTAATCGAGTAGTTGTAGTGCTTAATGCACCAGTATCAGGTGCTTGTATCTTTCTGCCATTGGGTAATGTTTTTTCTATCATTTGATCGGCAACAATATTTTGTTGATCTATTGGTCGTAGAATATTAGCTCTTATAAAGTTAAGCATATATCGACCTTCACCAGCAGAAACAGAACCATTCTCCATACCTTGCATAAACATAACTGCTGATTGTGGAAGAATATTTTTATTTACTAAATTTGCATTAAGATCTTCATAAAACTTATAGAACTCACCCCCAGGCATCATAAACCTAGCATCTCTCAATGCACCCATTACACCAACTTGAGCAAGTTCACGACCATAATTAGGATCGGATAGTAATGAATCTTCTAAAATTTGTCTGTCATCTTTTGAGGTTGTTGGAAACCCACGAGTCATACCCTCTTGAAAATTAGCTATCTTTCTAAGTTTTGCTTCTGATGTTTTTGAAGGTGTTTCTATAAATGATTGTCGTTCTGCAATCTCTTTATTTATTTCAGCTCGTAATGAATTTGTTAATCGTACTCTATTATCTCCACCCCAGTTCTCATACATTGATGCTCGAGGATCGGCAGACTCAGTAAACTTACCAAACTGTTGTAATGCTTTCCTTTCTGTTTGCGAAAGATTGATACCTCTTTCTGTAAAAGGTGCCATATTTACTTTACCATCTGGCAAATTAGTCATGTTTATAAATTCACCAACAGCTTCTAGTTTTATTTTATCTCTTCCAAAAACAGATACAATCTGATCCCCAACATGATTCCTAAAAGCATCTGTTAAGTCATTTTTTATAGTATTAGCTTCTGTTGGATTTAATATTGCTTTTGGTGTAACTGATCCAGTTATTTTCTGTAATGTTGATGCTTCATTAATTTTTTCAACCTCATTTAAATAAAAATCTACAGCACTTTTAAAATCCATTGGTGCTATATTTGAAACAAAATTATTATAAGAATTACCATCTATAGTTGGATCGTAATCATCAATTATTGTTTCTTTATTTAAAAGAATTTGTGAAAGCTCTTCTTTCGCTGAGTCTCTCTCTATCTCAAGATCATACGCATCCTGAGATCTGCGAACTCTATTATTATCTTCTTGAGAACCAATTAACCTTGTTCTGAGCTTACTTTGTAAACCACTTTTAACAATGTGTTTATATAGAAGTTGTGTTTCTTCTTTTGTATCATCAAACGCTTCAGGAAAATCAAATCTACCAGCTAAAACAGAATCTATAAATTTTGCACCATTCAAACCTTTTGCATCTGTTCTTGTTGTTTTCTCAAAGATGTGCATGATTCTATTTACTGCATATTCTCCCTTTAAAGCATCTTTGACTTGCTTTGGTGTTTGCCGAAAGTTACCCATCTTTCGCATAGTAGCAATAGGCTCATTATAAGAATCAATATACTTATCAATCATCGCAAGAGTTTCTTTAGAATCTCTACCACCACCAATACCAATAGAAGCTATATCTTTTGAAAAATCATTAAGTGCAGTTGATAAATCAAGCCCAGCTAATCGTCTTTGATTCTTAATAGCATTTTCAAGAATAACAGCTTGCGTTCTACCAATCCATTCTGTAGCACCAATCTCAATAAGATTAGAGTATTTACCGCTATAAGGTTTCTTCATTTCCGAAACAAAGCGTGACATTTCCTCTTTATACTTTGTTGGACTGAATGGGTATTTAGATGCAAGATCAGCAGACTTTTCTTTATATTCATTAGTTGCTAAACGAGCAAATCTCTCATCAATACCTTTCTTAATAAGATCTCTTGCATAAGATCCATATCCTTTTGATGGTAAAGATTCCTGAAGATCAATAACTTTTGGTCTGCCAGTTTTAGGATCAACACCATATATTGAGTTATTAGGCATCTCATCAATAAACTGTTTTGCAGATTTTGCAGCATTGTCTGCCGCTTCTCTAAACATTCTATTTGTAACTTGGTCAGCTAGTTGTGAAACTCGACCAAGATCATTTGCCACAGACATATCTGCTCGATTGATTCCTATCTGTGTGTTTTGGAATTGTCTTCTTTGTTTTACAACACTAACCATGATTAACCTCTTGGACTTTTATATTTCATGTAGTCCATACCACCACCAAGTAATGTAACTGCACCATTAAGATAACCCATTCTTTCAGCAGATCTACCAGCTCTTCTAGCACTTGCCGCTTGCAATCGTAACTGTTCTCCTTGATATAAACCTTGAGTATCAATACGTCTTGCATCATCAGAAGATATAAGTTTTTCGTTTTCTCTAAATGCTCTTAGTGATCTGTCATCATCTCTATTCATAAACGCAAATAATGAATCATTTATATCTTGTGCATTGTCAAACTCTTCTAATCTAGCATTATGTCTTTGCATAGTATTGATAACTGTTTGTTTTCGTTCTTGTTCTATCTGTCGAGCTTCAGCTTCTTTCTGAGCTTTAGCTTCCTTGCCTTGAGCTATTGATGCACTTGCACTTAATACTGAACTTGCTATTGCTAACGCTTCAAAAAACATTAAAAAGTTACCTCCGCTATTAATGAATTTACTTGTAAGGCAAGAGGTGCAGATTGACTAATTGTTACTTGTGGATCTTTGCTATATCCCAACAACCTGAACTCTCTCTTACCTGTAACTGGTGTTCTGTCCTGACTTAAATCATCTGTGACTTGACGTATAATTAAATTTTTAGAATTTACCGAACATGATAATGTTGCATTTAAATCAACAATAACTTTATTCAAACTTCTTGGTTCTCCAGTTAATGCACCACTTTGTCCAACTGTGTCTATTGGGTTGGTTGTGAGTGTAACATCAAACTTAAATCCTATCTCTGCTTTTTGGAGAGAGTTATCCACAGCTGATACATCAATGTTACCACTCCCCACAGTAAACTGACCAAGATAGTGAGTACCACTAACCACATCAAGGACTGCACCATTGGCAAAGTCGGAGCTGACGCTGAATACTCCGCTACTGCCAAAATATGTTTTAGCCATATCAGTATTAAAATTACTATCAAACTCGCAGAGAATATATTTATTTGTACCATCCCCTTTATCATACTTAACTACAGCATACACTCTTGTATCTACTGTGCAAATGGAATGGAATGATCCCTGACTTGTAAACTGCGTCCAACCATATCGCTGTTCACCTCTATTTGAATTAAAGACACCAAGCGTTCCATCTCCATCAACAAGAAAATAATAACTCTCTGCTCGATCTATACCACCAGCTAACGTGCTGGCTTGTATTGGTGTATTAATAAGATGAGAAGCTAATGATGAAATAGGTTGACCAGTATATGCTTGCTGACCATCATCAAACAACATTTCTCTAACTATCTTACCTGAACTCTGCACATAAACAGTAGCACCATCAAACACAAAAGGTTTTACAAAAGATGCACCAAATGGTGTTTGTCTTTTTATTGTAGCATTTGTAGGGGTGGTAGGCTTCTCAACAAAAGCTGGAATAATAAATTCATCAGTAGATGTAAATGCTTGCAGATCTCTATTTGATACAAGATGACGAATAGTATTCACTTCACCTATAGCAACAGTTATGTCTATTGAATCATTGTCTGCCGCTTTACCAATATCAAAATTAAAAAACTCATTTGACTTACTAGCCCACAATCCATCAGGTTGAGAAATGGTTCCACCATACCATAATCTATTTTGATGAAAGGTAACAGCACCTGGAAATCCTCTTAGTGCTGAGTAAGATTGTTCTGACCAGTTTGTAGCTGGAGCATGAGTTTCTAAAAATGGTGTGCCACCACCAGCCGCTGAATCATTTGCATTACCGCCAGCATTGAATGTAAATGTATTATCATCAATTACTTCAGCAACAGTTCTTGAACCATTTAAGTTACTTGCCGTAATCCCACCAACACTATTTGCACTCGATATTACAAAAGCATCACTTGCAGAAAATCCATGATTAGCCAAAGTAACAGTTACAGTTGCTACACCATTATCAGTTCTCATTGAATCAATAGTTAATCTTTTCTTAAGTGCCGCTAACGCATTACCAGTTGCTTGTGTTGTTGATTGTACTGATGTGATTTCTATTTCTTGATCGTGATACTTAATAGTAATACCAACGTGTTTTGAATCAGGAAAGTTTCCACCAGATGCTGAACCAGTAGTGTCCCAATAAGCAGAACTTGTAGTAAGAGTAATGCCAGTTCCTGAAGATGCAGAAGGATCAAGAGTAACACCAAGATCTTGAAACTGAAAGTATGGTTGATAAATCTTTGCACCAGCAGATTGTGTATCAAAAGTTTTTGTTTCTACTTGGAATGATGTAAGACCAGTTCTTACTAATTTTCTTACCATAAATGTTTGGTGAGCAATAAACATAACATCACCAGATTGTGCATATGTAACTTCATGTATATTTTGATTTGTAAAAGGAAGAGCCGCACTACTTGCATCTTGGGTAATTGTTGTTGCTAGTGTGACATTATTAGAAGTATCAATACTAAATACTCTTATCTTTAGATGCTCCAAAGAAACAATATATCTTTCATCATCAGAGAATATAAATGGAACTAATCTATGTTGCTGAATACTATCAGTTGCAAAATTAGTTACTGCTAATCTAGTAGAATCTGTTGTAGTAACTTGAGTATTTCTTCCCTCAAAAACATCATCTCGTACTACAGTTACAATTGCCGCTGATGGATTGGCTACAGTAAATCCTGATATAGCATTTATTGCAGTAAATAAATTATCAGCTACTGTATTGTTACCTTCATTCGATCTTACAAAATGTTTATTGCCAACAGATGCACTAGGACTATCTCCACCAGCAGTTTCAAACTCAACTGTTATGATAGTGCCATCACTTTTCTTAAATGTAATTTGTGTACCAACTGCAATGTTTGCATAATCAGATACTGTAATAGTAAAACTTGCGTTCTCAACTGTAGTATCAAACTCATATATCTTAGAAAGACCAGCTCTTTTAATTACACCACCTTCTGCTCTTAAAAAAAAGTTCTCAATCTTTTGAGCTGAGTTATTGTATACCTTTGTATCTGTTCTTGATATAAGACTAGGACTTATTTCTCCAAACTGAAAGTTAGTTAGAGGAACCTTTGCTTTTCGCATTAACTCCTCCTTTCAGCAATAAATCTTGTCGAAACTAGCTTTCGTGTTGTTTGTTGTTGTGAATCTACGCTTCTTGCTTTCATCATTGCTCTTTCAGCCAAAGCAGACATTTGTGTTAGCATTGTAGCATCTCTTGCAATAGATGATGCAAAGGCAACAGATAAGGCATATTGAAGAGCAACAGTAAAATAAGCTGGGAAGTTTTCTTCTGTTTGTCGAAATGTATAATCAGCTATAACTGTATCAGCAGTATTAGTATCAGCATAAACCATGTCACCATATATCTGATACTCAACTAAGTTATCATTAACAGTAATAGCATGAACAATAAGATTATTATTTGGTAACTGATACGCAAGATCATATCTACCAGTTGGTGCATCAGTTAATCTATTTAAAACTTTTTGATCTGTAGCAAATCGCCATCTACAGTTTTGAAGTGCAGAACGGCAGATGTCCTCATAAAGATTTGAAGCCACCAAAGATTCTGTTGAACCATCTGTAAAAGATGTTATCGGATCAGCTCCGATCAGAATCAATGCTCGACTACAAATATCAATCGAACTATCTGCCGCTGTGCTAGACATATTTAGTCGCCATCTGTTTCTACAATAACTGTACCATCAGATACATCTACTACAGAACCTGTGTTTGATAGGACATTTACCCAATGGGTTGTTGGAGCATTGGTATCTGAAACACAGATAACATCACGAACACTTAACATATTTGCCGCATCATTAAAATAACCAGAGCTATTTACAGTTGCGATTGTGTCCGATGTCGAGTAGTTCCAAAGTTTTGGACCAACTCCATTCATAGACCAAAGGGTCAAATTAGAAGCACTATAAGCCATATTAATATCCCCTATGAGTTGTTATCTAAGAGTTCATAGACACCATTGTTATCAATAACAACAGCACCCATAGACATCATAGATGTTGCAAGATGTGACGCTCTTTCAGGAACATAGTTTACTTCCGTCTGAACATCAGAGTTTACACCAAGACCAACTGCTGTTGTATGATATGCCATGTTCTTTCCAGCTGTAATAGCCGCAGTTGAAAAGATCTTGAATCCAAGAAATTCTTTCATAGTCATACCACCAGCGAATGGTAGGTTTTGCTCACCAACAAAATCAGATGATGCAAATTCTGTTATATTAAACAGATCCGCATATCCCTTTGGGTGCATAGCAATATACCGACCACCATCTTCAGGAATGTTTGCAGTACCAAAAGTCTCAAACACAGAAAGCAAATCAGCTTTTTCAACAGCTGAACTTGTATCATGTATTTGAGTTGAGTTAGCACCACTATCCATTGCTGTGTATAAGATAGTATCTGTTTCTCTACCCAAAGCCGCCGCCGCAGAAGTTGCAACAGCTTGTCTTTCGTTGATATTTGTTTTTAGCTCATCCAACTTGTCGATGTAATCAGCGGCATATTTGTCGCTCATCGTTGCTTCAACAGTTGTGTGTGCTAGTTCCATCGGTGTAATCAAGCCATTTCTTGACTTGGTTGTTGCCGATCCAGTTCCAATCTTCTGAAAACGAACTGTGCTTCCAGTTACATTGTTTGCCTGACGTACGGTATTTCGTAGCTTCGATCCCATACGTTGATAAGCAAGATGCACTTCAGATTCGAACTGTTTGATAAAGGCAGTATCTATTGTATTTGCCATTATTCAGCTCCTTAAAGTTAAAGTTACAATTTACGTTTCAGATTGTCCTTTGCATTTTTCATAAAAGTTATCCATATAGGGCTTCTCTAATGCAGTACGGGTCTTTCACTTAACTTACTATTACACTCAATTCTCTGAGGATTGCAATAAAAAAGTCTACAAAACTCATGTTCATCCACAAAATATTGTTGTTTTTCTATAGTAAACCCTATCCATTGTAGCCATTTGATAGTTTTCTCATGGTCTACTGGTACATAATTTTCTACAAAATCATACTCACAAGATAGAAATCTAAGGATTAATTTACTGTATTTATAAAAAGATTTAGAGATATGGTCTATATCATCTGTTCCAAGAAACCATATCTTACCACGATAATTGTAATCATCTAATGGTGTAACACCACACATGGCAACTGGTTTTTGTTTGTGTGTGATAGTAAAACCCTTTGAACCATCTTCTACAAAAGGAACATGAAGAGCTACTTTGGGTGTAACCCCAACCAATGCACACTCTCTGATATCAGGTAAACGCATATTATTGACAACAACATCAACATCAGAAATAACACATGGTCGAAACTCAAGATTACCTCTTTTGATGTAGGTCAATACTTTATCGGTTTCTTTACTTTTTTCTTAGCCATTTGGATAAATCTTTCTAAATCCTTCATCTACTTTACGCACAAAATCCATATCTTTATTATGACCATAATATCGAGGATCTTGCATCATTTCTTTTAGTTTTGTTTCGTTCATGACTTGTACTGGTTGTGTTCCATCTAAGAATGGTGTTTGTTGCATCTGTGACATTAACAACTCAACTACTTGTATACCATCTGATGTAGAGCAAAGGTCATCTATTGTTTCTCTTAATGGATTATCTTGAGGTACAATCTGATCTACAAATAATCCAACTGCTTCTATTCTTTCTTCTGCATGATCTCCTAACTCAGCAATCTCTGCATCTGCATCATAACCAGCACCCATTTGATCGCCAAACATCTCAATGCCTTTTTCAAAATCATCCTGACCCATACCAGTATTGTAACAATGGTCAGCCCACCAATCGAGCATAGGATTATCTTGTGCTAGTTCTGGATCAAGTGATTCAGGTAGTAAATAATCACCAGCACTTTCAGGTCTATCAGCATAGGCTTCGCTTTCAATCTCAGCTAATACTTCACCTCTAATAGTATCTTTGCTTTGACCTATCTTTGATTCAAGATTGTGATAAGAGTTTGCAAAGTCTTCTGCACTTTTAAATTTTTCAGGCAACCACTCAGGTCTTTCACCCATAGAGTTTACTGGTTGTTCTTCGCTCGATGTTTCATGTGAAACATTTTCTTGTGATTGTTCTTCCATTATGAACCTTTCTTTACTTTATGACCATGTTGAATACGTCTTTCAATCAATCCAACTATATATCGCTGACCTTCTGCATGACGTAATGTATCGTTAGTTACAGCTGATCCATGCACAGCTTCGATAGTAATACTTCGTAAATACTGCAATATAGCTTGACCAGTTGGTTGAGAGAATAGGTGTGTGAAGTTTAGAGATACTTCTTCTTCTAAATTTTTATTTCTTGGGAATCCATCTAATCCAGTAACTGCTGGATTATTAGTTAGTTTGTTCATTCGGCATCTGTCCTTGTTGTTGCATTTGCATTTGTTGTTGTTGCATCTGTTGAGCCATTCTAATTATCTCTTTTCTCTCCTCTAAATCTCTTACAAGATTATCAGGAACACCAAACTTCTTTGCTAAATATGTAGCTGTTTCTTCTGAGTTAATCAGAATATTTGTAAGCTCTTGACCAAAACGAGCTTGTGTAAGTTCTAAAAATCTTGAAACACTACTTATATCAGCGTTAGCTTGTGCTTGTGATAGTGGTGAAGTCGAGCGAACTTTAACTTGCCGACCATTAAGTGTTGGTATTTTTATTCTGTTTTGTTTCTTTAGAATATGAACAACTCTTTGTAAGACTGGTTGTACCAGCTCTGCTTGCAATCTTCCAAAAGCAGATCCAATACGACGGCTCAAGTCAGCCATTCTTTCTGCGATTTCTGTAGCTGTTGCTGGTGTTCTGTCAGGATTACCAAGCATATCATTATACAATGCTCTCTTAATATTCAATCGCATATCAGATAGAATTAAATTGGCTACATCAAATGATCCAGCCGCTTGTACTGGTTGCAACCCAGCAGAGTTTGGTGCTTTGGGTATTACAGTTCCAGGCACTAGATTAATTGTATCAGGATTAATTACACCATCATCATCCATTTGATACACACCAGATATTGCCATCTGTGCGTTTTCTAAAACAAGTTCTATTGTCAGGTTGGTAGTTTTAATCGCACTCAATGCGTTGACAAGTGGACCTCGCCCATAGACCGCACCGGGATCTTTACTCCAACGAAAACATATAAATGGATTACTACCAGTTCCTTTGAATTGTTCTTTCTTAATTACACACTTAGTTGTTGTTTCGAATACAAAACATAAATACGCATCTTCATTTATCTTTGAGTAATCTCTACACACAACTTCAAGAACCTTTGCTTCTGCATCAGGATTTGTTTTGATTGCATTTACTAACTTTGGCATTTGTTCCATATCTCTATACACGATTGGAATATGACCAAAGGGCATATCTCTTTCTCTAAATACATGATCGACCATATCATCTGGGCCAACATCGAGAACAACATGAGGTAAAGGAAGAGCAGTAAACTTAACTGGATTTATAGCATCACCTTCTGCAACATGAAGAACACCAGTACCTACTGCTAAATCCATAAATGATTCATGAACTTCTTGAGCAAAGTTTGAGTTCTGTATTACTTCAAAAACATATTCAGTTACTTCTTCAAGATCATTATTAACCGCATCTCTACTTTCTTTTGGAACTTCACTACCTGAAGTAAAGTCAGCCCATCGTGCAAAGTTCGGAACTAATCCTGATTGCAATCTTGACGCAAACTCTTGTACTCCAACAACAGCTGTCTCATCAAATATTCTTTCATCTCTTCTTTCACCTCTTGCGGTAGAGTAGAAAGTTTCACGCATAGGCAAAGCATACTCATAACATTCATTAAATAAAGGTTCCCATCGTTGTCGTATTGATTTTGCTTTTTCGTATTTCTTCATATAAGCCGAAAGGAGCTTATCATTATCTTTCATGTCGATTGAATTAGGAGAATGAACCATACTCTATTATCCAAACATAAGTGGATTTCGGTAGCCTATACCACCTTTGCCACTTGTATATAAAGCTCTTCTTCCTCTTCTACCTCTAGTAACTGGCGTTCCAGCTTTTGCACCCATCTCATAAGTAAGTTGTGTTTTAACTGGCGTATCTGAAGTAACTTCTTTTTCAAGAGCTTCTTGCCTACGATCTACTTTTTTCTGAGTTTCTTCTTTTTTTTGTTCTTTTTGCTCTTGAGTAACAGTATCACTTACTGGTTCAGGTCGAGAACTTCCACCACCAAAACACATATCATTCTCCTACAATCTATTCCAAAAACTGGTCTTGTTCCTATTATTAGGCGATCTTGAAAAAATATCAAAGCCTTTTCTTGCGTTGAACGCTTTTACTGGCTTTTGTCCATTCATTAGAGTTCTACCCTCACCAGCTCCTAACATCAAGTATTGAAGAGCATCATGTATATGTGAGTACATATTCTTATCAGGTTTATCATCATATCGTTCTCCTGATACTTGCATACGTCTATAGCAATACCCACCTTGAAAACCTTTGATGAGTTGAGGACATCTTCTGTCAACAAGAAACGCTGGCTTACCATCTGCTAACTTATTTAATTGTGCAGAAACAGATTCTAATCGTAGATCAACACTATTACTTGGAGCTGGTACAGCTTTTAATCCAGCACCTCTTAGTATTTGGAATGGTGTGGATTCATCTGTCTGCGCTCTAAAATCACCAGCGGGATCTCCATAAATGTAAACATCAAGACCATTGAATCGAGAACTTATCTCTTGTCGTAATAGTTCTGCAAATCTAACTATACCCATATCAATAGCTACTATCTCTGATTGTACTAACCATCTACCTCGAACTTTCTGTGCAAATACAGCAGAGGGTGTAAGTCCAAAGTCAATACCAATATACAAAGGAACACCTACAGCAATAGGTATTTCTTCTTGAGCAATATGCGTTTCACCGAGAAACTCAGGATATACTGGTTTACCTTCTTGAATTAATCCAAGTCTGTTCATAACATACACATCTATCCAACTCTTAGTCTTTCCTCGTATTAAGTTTGGATAGTAAGTCTCCAATATATTTATAGCGTTCTCTGCTTTCTTATTCATGTCATAACCAGATACATCACCCTTATCATCTAGCTTTTCTTGCATTGCCGCTGGTTGTGTAAAGAAAGACCAGTTATCAGGTTTCACCAACATAGTAGCTTGCTCTCTAGGAATGTGATCTGGAATCGGAACTTCACCAGCCATGATAGGCCACCAATGATCTTCTTCTGGTGCGTTAGTATCGCAGATAACACCAGACCAACTTGGTCCACCATCTCGCATACTTGGAAATCTACCCACACGCATCGTACACGCATCAATAATACTTTTCGGAATCTCTCTTGCTTCGTTTACCCACACACCAGTAAGTTCAAGAGAAAGAAGTTTCTTTACATCTTCAGGTCTGTCGAGTGCTAGAAACAAAACTTCGAGATCGACATCCCCTTTTTTTATGTGGTGAGTATAAGGTACACTCCAATGAAAGTTACCCCAATCATCTTCAGGAAACCAATCAAGCCAAGTCTTTATAGTTGTTGTTCGGAGTTGTGGGTTAGTGTTTCTTATAACAGCCCATCGAGATCTACGAACCTTATCTTTATTCGGCTTCTGCTCTAATGCTCTTCTGAATACTTCAACACAACAACCAACAGATTTGCCAGAACCAACTGGCCCTCTGATACCACGAAAAAAATTTGAATCCTTCATAAACTCTTTTAGAGTTTCACCATCAGGCTTATACTTAAAATCTATCAACGCAAACCTTTTTGTACTCCAGTACGAATCATAATCTCTGCTACCTCTGGACCAATATTCTCAATAACATTATCGAGCATTGAGTTTGTAACAAAAGACTTCGTATGCTTTTCATCAAAGTATTGGAAGTGTATTTCTTTTACCAATCGTCTTAATAGCCTACGCTCTTCAGGTTTAAGTGCATTGATAAAGCTCATGCAAATCTCCTATAGAGTGCTGTCTTTTTTGCTATTTGTTTTGGTTGAGAAGAAAACTGTTTCCCTTTCTTCTTTGCTTTTCTTTTCTCTGCTGTGGTTTTTGCGTACTCTGCTGATGACAGAGCTTGTATTGCTTTCTTTGGTAGATACCTTTCCCCAGTCTCTGAAGACTTCTTGCCACTTTTCGTTTGCCAATCTTGTTCCCCCCAAGCCTTAAGACTTCTTTGTGATCTCTTCATTAGGTATACCCACCACCTCTTGATTTATAGGTCTTGGCTAGTAACTGTGCTTTTCGTGCTGACCATTTACCAGCCGCTGTACCCTGAACTGCTCGGTTCTTGATTGAGGTGAATAAAGCCTTACGCATTTTTGGT
>VMHT01205136.1_pt1 | contig 13410 bp, 16 predicted proteins | sample 4693611 | NCBI WGS metagenome assembly VMHT01 (sample SAMN12280063, study PRJNA550983) | marine metagenome | isolation source: seawater sampled from same location over 5 years 0.02-0.2 micron viral filtrate | place: USA: collected off the coast of southern California halfway between the port... ... | reverse complement strand
TTTTACTAGTAACTGTTTTAGTGTTACCAAAGAAATCTCTAAATCTTTTAGGTAATTTATTTCTAGAAAAGTTACTTAGTTTACTAACAACCTTAGCTCCCCCACTAGTTGCAAGGCTCCCTAGTCTTGCAGCGGGGACTAAGGATACACCAGCAGCTGCAGCTTCTGCAGGGTTATCTTTAACCCAGTTACCAAACTCATAAGTTTTATCAAGTGTTTCTTGGCTAGATACAGCTTCTTCAAACCCAGGAACTAAATATGAGGGCCTTGGGGCTCTCATGTTATCAAAGATCGAGGGTTCTTCTTTAACTTCTTGTGATCCTTCAGCATCCACTGCCTTTTTAATAAACCCGGGAGGAGGAGACTTAAGAACAATTGTTTCCCTTTTCTTAACTTCTTCTGGATTATTTTCTATAAAATCTAGCTCAGCTTGATTATTCTTTTTCCAGTTTCGCATGTACTCCCCAGCATCCTGATAAACGGGAGCTTTCTCTCCAGTTCCACCGGGGATTGTTGGAAACCCTGAAGAAGGTGGAAGACCTGAATCGTAAACCCTTCCAAAACTTCCTGTAGGAATACTTGCAGGATCAAAAGGAACACCATAGTCTTCTATTCGTTGTGCTTGTTGTGCTTGTTGCATACGATCAGCATCACCTGCTCTAGCACTACCACGGTTTACCATAGAGCCCACTAAAGGTTGAGGTATTTCTATTTCCGGAATAGGTTGTTGAGGGGCCGGAGGTGCCATAGGTATCTGAACCTGAGGGACCTGTTGTTGTGCCATTACTGGTGGTTGAAGCCCAAGACGTAAAGCCTTAGCGTCATCATCTTCGATGTCTGACAGTAATCCTCTAAAAAGATCTACTGTGTTTTTATAGGACATGTTGTACTCCTTAAATAAATCGTTTAGGGCCCTTCTGTCTCTTCTGCATACGAGCCTGTTGATTCATAGCTGCTCGTTGGTAAAGACTATCTCCGCCACCTTGTTGTGTTTGCAGAGCTAGACTACGAGGTGTAGGGGCTTGTGGTCCGGGTTTCGTAGCAGATGCTAATGCTTGAGGTGCTAAGCCAATAGCTAAGTCTTTAGCGCCTTCACTAGTTGCTAACTCACCTGCTTTAGTTAAGGCTGTTTTAAACATCCCTGCTTTAGGTGCGGCAGTAAGGGCTGTGTTTGTAAGAGCAGTGCTACCCGTACCCGCCACCCCTTGTACCCCTAAAATACCTGTAGTAGGTGCGGCTGCTGCACCAAGACCAGCAGTGCCGGGAACCCCAGCTACTCCTAAAATCCCGGGAGCTGCTCCAGATACACCGGGAACTAAAGCTGCACCTGAGCTTCCTGCTATTCCGGGAACCCCTAAGATACCTGCTCCTGCTGTACCTGCGCTTCCAGCTCCTGTAGCTGTGATAGCTCCACCAGCTCCTGCTGTACCAGCCCCTGCTGCTACTGTACCACCAGCTAATGCGGGTGCTGCTAGCGGTGCCAGTATGCCAGCCCCTAAGCCCATGAGAGCTCCTTTCTTTCTGTCTTCTGGGTTAGCCAAAGCACCTATTGCTGCTCCACCTAACGCTAATGTTGCCATAGTTGCAAAACTCATACGTCTACTCCTAGTAATTTGTAGTTTGGCTCTTCGAGGCCAATAGAAGAATACGAGGGGGCTGTTACTTCCTCTTCTAGTTTGTCTAGGTTTTCTTCACTTTTAATTGTTGTTATGTGTACGTTAAGAATAACCGAATCTTCTAACGCATAAAATGCTCTTTTAGAACCTGCAGGTGCAGCCCAAGTACTAGGGGCTGTTATTACCTTGCGACCTTCTTCAGAAACAACAGACATACTTCCTTTAATCAATGTTATAATATGGGGGTGCCTATGTAATGCACCTGTAATAACCATACCCTTAGGTACACTTAACTCTCTTCCATATAAACATAAATCGTTAAAGTCTTTTATAGGGTCTGTAAAGTAATGATTAAGACCTGTTTGATCCATGTTATCTTCAACTTCTCCAGACTCTATTGAATCTTTAATAGCTTCTTCTAAATAAGATACACTTGCTTTTAGTTTTAAATCTGTTGTCATAGGATTACTTAGGCCCTTAGGAGGTTTATTTACCGCCTCCTGTTGTCTTAGAAATGCTACCGAAGTCAATACCACTTAACATGCCTGAAGCATCTCTAATTGATTGTCTTGGTGCGTCTTGTTCAAATTCAAATCGTTCACGAGCTGCATCGATCTCTGCTTGACTACGCCCTTCATATCCCGCACCAACATCACGGGTAATCTGGCTACCCTGTAGTGCAGCTTCTTGTAGCGTTGGAACTTGCTGCAGCATACCTAGTTGTTGTCGTCTATTAGAGTCAATCAAATCCATCATACCTTTAGTTCTTACTTCACCCATTTGACCTGCAAGGTCTCGGGAAGCTTGTGCTGCTAGTACGTCAGCTCTATCACCACCAAAGGCACCTGCTTTAACTGCAGCTGTACTAATGCCCGGCATAGTTGACTCAGCAAACTCACGCTCTAATGGCGCAGTCATAGCATCAAGGTACATTTCAGTACGTGGGTCTTGTGTTGGGTCATAAGCCATAGCGTCTTGGAATCGTTCTCCAGCTGTATTGCTTATACCTTGAGCAGCCTGAGCTGCCGCTGTTTGTTGCTGTAAACCCATAACAGAAAATGGATCTTGTTCAGCAAGGGTATCACCCCCAAAGAACTCTTGTGGTCCAAGACCTTCCATTTTTCTAGCATACCCCATTTGCATGTTTAATATTCTACGTTGCTCTGGGCTAGGGCCAGTAGTAGTTGTACTACCTCCGCCTTTGCAGTTAATCATATAACCGTCTGTAAAGCACCCAAGCTCAGTATCGTAGTGATCCCCTAGTTGAGATCTTTTACCTTTAAGTTTCATCTTTAGATCCTTTATTGTTTTGTGAGTTCCCTAAGGGTTTACCTACTATGGTATACCTCTCCGAGTAATCATATTTCTTTAAAGCTTTTAGCCAACCTCTTCTGCCATACACTTGCATGTCATCACAGCCTTGAAGCTCTGCCCATTCTTCTATAACGCTAAGCTCACCTAGTGCATCAAGCACCCCAGTACCAGACTCCCCACCTAAGTAACAGACCTCACAGGTCTTTTTAGATGGGTAGTCGATAATGTGTGTGACAACAGTAGCTACAAACTTATCTTCTATTGTGCCTATCCAGATTTGTTTGGTGCCTTCCATTAACTCTTGAACTATATGCTCTAGCTTACGCTCCCCATTGCCGTGCTCTAAGGCAGACATGAGGTGCTCAAGGGTTGCATTAGGCATATCTTTAAAGTACTCTTTGGTCCACATGCAAAGCATATAGTTCTCCTGTTGTTATGGTTTAGTTGGAAAGTTTACATCCGATAATCTAGTAGCCTCTACTGAGTTAGCAGGTAAATCCCTTAAGGCTTGTCTATATACAGCCCACTCTGTTTTCTTCTCATCAGACAAAGGACTATCAGGCATTTGAGTCCAGTCGCTAGTAAGCAACAAAGACTCTCTAATTTCCCTAATACCCCTGTCTAGTATAGTCTTAGCTTCTGATTCAGATACTGTACCAGCAACAAACTCACCATCTATAAAGTACTTATCAGATTCTTCAGGGTTACCTATAGTATAGCTTTCAGTATCTGAATGATTATACTCAATAGCGTTTTCGTCACAAGTTAAAGTCTTTTTAATTAGACCAGTATCTGTGTCGTATACTACATAATTATAAATCACTTCTTAACCTCCAATGCATTTATCTTAGCAGTAATAGCATTAACACCCCAAGCTGTTCCAGTTTCTTTTACTCTAAACTTTAAATCAATTTCTATTCTTGTAGTATTAGCAGGGGGTGTCAAGAGAGAAGTTATAACGTGAGAAATAGAGTTCCTATGAGTGACACAAACATTATTGTTTGAAGTAGTAGAGTCACCTAAGTAAGTAGTGATGTTGTAAAACTTAGTATGCAGCTCTATATCAAGAAGTGTAAAAATACTATTCATAGATACAAGACCATCATCGTAGGCTGGTTGAAACCAAAGTTGACCTTCAATTTCAGTCTTAGCCCCTGAGTTATTTACATTAAGTTCTACAGGTGTTATCCAAGTACTATCATCTTCTTCATAGTAAGTGTTAAGGGATGTTGCTACAGTTGAAGGCACAGTAACAGCTTGACCTGCAATAGATAAAGTATCTACAGATCCATTCTTAATGTAAGCATTATCTATGTACACTCCCCTTGGAACAGTTTCACCACCAAGAGTACTTTGTTGAGTGGTTATTACAAAAGGACTAGGTGTTGCTATCTCATTCCAAATGTATCCACCTGAACTTGCCCCGGATGAAGCAAAGTATTTCTTACTACCAGTAGCATAGTATATGTCATCAAAAGTACCTTGTGTATTATTGGTAGGGTCATCAGTGCCTGTAACATCAGGACTAGGTGTTAGGAAAAACCTATCAGCTGCTATAGCAAACTCAGATCCAGTAGTAGCATCATTGTATAAACCGAAACCAGCTATCTTACCAGACACATCAGTCTTAACCGTAAATTGAGATGTTAGTCCATTTATAGTAGAAGCTTGAGTTTGTATGCTAGCTGAGTTTACACCTACTGTTGTGTTTAAGGTAGAGATCTTTGCAGCTGTAGCATTAATACCATCTTCACTGTCGTTAACTAATGTTTCTACAGTATCCAAAGCATTAGCTGTAGCAGAAACACCCGTTGTTGGGTTGTTTACTGTAGATTCTAAAGCACTGATTTTGTTAGCTGAGGCGTTAACACCATCTTCACTATCATTAACTAAAGTCTCTACAATATCTAAAGCATTAGCGGTAGCTGCAACTCCTGTAGTAGCATTATTAACTGTAGATTCTAAAGCACTAATCTTATTAGCTGAAGCAACGACTCCATCATCGGTATCATTAACTAAAGTCTCTACCACATCTAAAGCATTAGAGGTAACTGCAACTCCTGTAGTAGCATTGTTAACTGTAGATTCTAAAGAATTAAGTCTGTTTGCAGAAGCAGTAAGTCCTGTATTTGAATCGTCAATTGAGTTTTCAATAGCACTTATATTATTTACTGCGGCTGAAAGCCCAGTAGTAGGGTTATTTACAGAAGACTCTAAGACACTAATTTTAGATGCAGAGGCAGCAACACCATCATCCGTATCATTAACTAAAGTTTCTACTGTGTCTAAAGCATTAGAGGTAGCTGCAACTCCTGTAGTAGCATTATTAACTGTAGATTCTAAAGCACTGATTTTGTTAGCTGAAGCAGTAACTCCAGTGCTTGAGTTGTTAACTAAAGTCTCTACTGTATCTAAAGCATTAGAGGTAGCTGCAACCCCTGTAGTAGGATTGTTAACTGTAGATTCTAGTGTGCTTATTTTATTACCTAAAGCAGTAACACCAGTGCTTGAGTTATTAACTAAAGTTTCTACAGAGTCTAAAGCATTTGATGTAGCTACAACTCCTGTAGCAGAGTCGTTAACCGTAGACTCTAAAGCACTAATCTTATTAGCTGATGCTGTCACACCAGTGCTTGAGTTGTTAACTAAAGTCTCTACTGTATCTAAAGCTTGTGAAGTAGCTACAACTCCTGTAGCAGAGTCATTAACTGTAGACTCTAAAGCACTAATCTTATTAGCTGAAGCAGTAACGCCAGTGCTTGAGTTGTTAACTAAAGTTTCTACTACATCTAAAGCGTTAGAAGTAGCTGCAACGCCTGTGGTAGCATTGTTGACTGTAGATTCTAAGGCGCTAATCTTATTAGCTGAAGCAGTAACTCCAGTGCTTGTATCATTAACTAAGGTTTCCACTGTATCTAAGGCTTGTGAAGTAGCTGCAACTCCTGTAGTAGGATTGTTAACTGTAGATTCTAAAACACTAATCTTATTAGCTGAAGCAGTAACACCCGTAGAGGTGTTATTAACTAAAGTTTCTACAGAGTCTAAGGCATTTGAAGTAGCAACAACACCTGTAGTACCATTATTAACTGTAGAGTTTAAAGCTGAAATAGCTTGAGCAGCTGCAGAAGTACTTGTAGCAGTTACAGTATTGATAGCATTAATAGAAGCAGTGTTATCCCCTACTGTATCACCTAAACTTGTGTAGTCTCCTAGTAACTGCCAGTAAGTTGTATTTGTTGGCAAGTTACCTGTAGTTGCTTGTTTAGCTTTATACAGTTTATTGTTATAAGTTACTTGGTCATCCGTAGCATAAGATGTAGAATTATCGTAAGCTTCAATAGCTAATAGGTCATCAATCTGACCTTGTAAAGATGCAGCAGAGGCATTAATTGCAGAGGTTCTTGCAGCAGCTTCTGCTGACAGCTGAGCTGTAGTTACTTTAGAATTAGCTACAATTTCAGTAGCACCTAATCTTGCCAGTATATCAGACCCAGAGTAACCGTCAGTGTACCCTGTAAAATCTATAAGGTCACTAATGTTTCCATTGGTTGTATTTAGGTTTGAGGTTAGGGTACTAAGGTCAGTTATCAATGTCGGAATAGTAGCAATCGGATCAGATAGGCTATCAGCTAACTCGCTATCAGTTATAGACCCATTAAGGGTAGTCAACAATTCACTAGCAGTAGCAGACTGACTGTCTACATAAGCTTTAATAGACTGTTGAGTCGCTAAAGCTGTGTTAGAGTTAGATGCCATATTATCTTCATCTAGTATACGTGTCACAGTAGTACCGGTAGCTCCTTTAAGGGCACCAAACTCTATTGTAGATTCTACTTTTACACCGCCACCAGATATAGTTTCTAAACACTTAGTGCCTGCAAAGTTTAACTCACAAGACCCATTAGCATTTACTACTAAAACTGAAGAGCTAAAGGGCCCTCCCATTCTTATCTTAGCAGCTCCCCATAGTACAAGATCTCCGGCACCTAGTTCAGTAACATAGCTGTTAAAGCCATCATGGTATATCTTAAGAATATCATTGTATGTGCTTTTAGACCCTACGCCAAAGTTAATATCATCACCGGTAGTAACATTGATATCATTTCCACCAGTAGAGTTACCTTTAGCTAAATCCTCTGCAAGGGTCGTAGGGGAACCACCAGCTTCTATCTTATTAACTTTATTATCTATTTTATCTAACTCACGTTGAGTAGACCTTGCATTATATTTTACTGGTAACATTATCTAAATCCTCTTAGCCTTCCTTTAATAACAATGTTAGATATTTCCCAAGTGTCTGCAGCTCCGCTAGACTCTATCTTAAGAAATAGATACCTACCAGAAGTTCTTACATTATACTCTTTGTATTTAGCATCTACATAAAAGGAATCACTTTCATAAAAAGTAGGTTCATCGTTAATACTAGAAGCCCAGCCTACAGATACCTTAGGGTTTCCTTCACCTACTTTACCTACACGTATACTTGTTATCTCCTTAATTGCGTAAGGGTCTTCAAGGTCATGTGCTTTAGTAGTAGCTGTTGTTACGTGAGGGCTTGCAGACCCATCTTCAAAGTATATACGAGATGTATCATCAGCTGTAATTGGATGGTGAAATACCCCGGACTCCTCAGCAGCAGTGGTAGAAACAGTTCTTTTACTAAACACACCTGTAGAGTAGTTGTAAGATATCTCAAGGTTATTAACATTTGTTTGCAAAGGTAAAGACCAGATAACTTCATTATGTTCTTTGTTGTGGTACGCAATAGTTTTTGAGTACTCACCTTCTGCAACATTAGCTAAAACATATCTGTTAATACCTTCTGCATCTCCAATACGTTTAACTGAGTTACCGTCTGTTTCAAAGAAGCCTCTTCGAGATAAACCGTAGTTAACTCTATCTACAGATACAACTGATTTAGATGACACTGCACCTACCCCAGAGGTCATAGCTGTTTGATAGCCAAAGTAAAAAGGAGACCCAAGGTAACTTAGAATAAACATCTGATCATCTGTGTAAATAGCTTTGTTTTCACCTAAAGGTACTATACACTTAAGTGGAGAAGAAGCTTCTCGTAAAGTAAGACTACCTGCAGCACTGCCGGAAGCAAAGGGGTCCCATTGATCAGGGTCATCCTCATCACACCAAGCTACATCAAACTTACCGCTTACAGATCCCTTGTCATAATTAATAGCTAAAATATGTGGACCTGACTTATCGACAGCCTTGACCCTAGTAAACGGGCAATTAGAAGTGGTAACAGAAATTGCTAAGTTAGCACCATTTCCACCAGAAGCTGTCAAGGCTTGATTATTTGTGTATGTACCGCCAAAGTTTGTAACTAAAAGAGAAGACACTACCCCTGAATTTACTCCAGTAACTGTTGCAGCTAAGCCCCCAGAAAAGGTAACTTGATTACCTACTACATAAGAAGAACCACCGTTAGTTATTGTAACTCCGCTAGCTTTATTGTTAGAAAGCTCAGCAAATGTTTCATTATTCTTTTTTATCTGAAGAGGGTTTATATCGTTTGCAGCAATTACCCAAGTGCCAAAGTTAGTAAAAGACCAAAGGGATGGCTCGTTAACCCCAGCATCCCAAGTAGTAGCTCCGTCATCCCAAGTAGATGATCCAGAGTCCCATATAGTTTCTCCGCTGTTTTCTATTAAGTTATAACCAGAACCTACTACAGTACCATCTGTAGCTGTGGGATCATCTGCTTTGTATCGGTATATCTTATCAAGATCTCCTGCGTAAATAACTCTTGTATTGTATTCTTGTGTTGAAGTAAGACCCCTAACTGCTTTATAACTTGAACCGTTTAAAGGTCTAAACAAAAAGCTATGACCGGGCCTACGTCTAATTCCTGACTCAGTAAATTGAAGCCCATCAACATCAGCCCAGAAAGGAATACTTCCATCAAATTTATTTGTTTGCCACCCAGAGATAATCAATGGCGTTAAATCAGCCGGAAAGAAAGCTCTTGGTGTTCTTGGTGAAGTTGACATATATCTCTCCTATTATGATGTACGTTTCCACATAGCCACTACAATGTAAGGCTGCATTAGGCTAAAGGATTCTGCAGCGTCTTGAGGCTGTGAATCACTTGTTTCACCAAGAGAGCTGTTACGATTAGAGCCTGCCTCTATACCGATATTGCCATTATAACCACCACCACGTTGTGTGTGGCTGTGAGCTGGAAGACCAGACTGCTCTGCTGTCAAAGTGTGGTTCTGGTTACCACCAGTTGCTCCTATGTTAAACCCTTGGGCCGTGCCTACTAAAACCTTACCTCCACCAAATGATACCCAAGTGCCTCCACCAAAAGTAGTTGCGGGGTTTTCAGTAGTAGTAGTAATGTAAATAGCACCTACTGGGTAAGCCTTAAGACCCGCACTATCTGCAAGTGTAGTAGCTATAGTAGCATTACTATTAAAGGAAGTAGAAACAGAGCCTGTTATATCTCCCGTTAAAGAAATAGTTTTAGCATTAGTAAACCTAGAAGCTGATCTGGGAAAGGGGTTTAAAAGTTCCCATCCATTATCAGCAGAGCTCCACATTAACTCAGCATACATACCACTTTCTATCATACCGCCTTCTGCACTATCACCACCATGAACTAAAATTGGAGCTGCTCCAGTGCTGTTTATGTTTATGGTAGCATTGTTATTATTACCAATATGAGCCTTTACAACAACTCTTTCACCTGCTGTTTTTGTCACGGTTGTACCGAATGTAGCAACGTATGCTACGTTTGTTCCTGAAGTTGTTGCAAAGTCCTTAGAGGTCCTAAGGTAACAACTTAACTCATCTCTTGCTGCTGCAAAATTATTCTTTACAGATACAGTAGTAGGTGAACCCGCTACCGGTACTGTTCCGTCAACTTGACTTGCCATTGTACTTCTCCTATAAATTATTTATCTCGCTGAACGCCTTTGGCTTTTTCAACGGTTCTCATGGCTCCTAAGCCAAGCATACCTAATAGCACTGGCATCATTTCTGATAGGGCTATAAGGGGAATATCGATTGTAGAATTGGATAAAGCAAGCGCAAAGTTTGCCATCGGTATGACCAAGAAGTTACTTGCCATTCCCAAGCAACATACCCAACCCACAGCTGGCCTCCAACCTGCGACGAATAAACTTTTGTGTTCCGCTTCTTTCTTATTAACTTCAATCTGAGCTTTAGAAAGCTCCTGCGCATGCTCTTGAGCCATGGTTGCAATCTTGTGGGCAATGGCATTCTTCTTATCTTTGTCCTCTATAAATTTATCCAGTAGTCCTGTAACAGGTCCTATAAGTTGTGCCAACATTAGTCCTCTCCTTTTACTTTAACGGGTTAGATAAGTAATCCATACCCTGCCAGAGATCTTCTATCTCTCTTGTCATTGTCTTTAACTTATCGTCAAGGCCCTCGAGGTCCTTAGTCATAAGCTCTGCAGTTGCAACGGTAGTTCGCATAGTCTCTATGTCTTTTTCTAAGTCTGTTACTTTCGTCTGGATCTCAAGGAGCTTATCCTGTTGTTCCATAATAGTAACTAGGTTTACCCCCAGCTCTGCTAGCTTAGCTTTAAGCTGAGAGACATCGTTGTCAACTAGTTGTTGTTTTACCAATGCAACTTCTTCTTGCACTGGTTTAATATCTGGGATGCTTAGGGCCTCTACATCCTGTAAGCGGCTGTACAATGAACTCGCAGTCCATACTCCACCACCTAATGTAGTTGCAAGACTAAGCAGTATAGCGATGTATACGCCTTTAAAAGACGTACCACCTATCTTAAGCTCTGTATCTTCTAAGCTCATTGTTGTCCCTCATAGTAGGTTGCAGGGCTACTAAAGTAATACTCAGAGTTTTCACCGGCAAAGAATACATCTTCTTCAGAAACATAAAGGTTTAACCCAAAGGCATCTGTACCGTTAATGAACACTGCTGTAGCATTGCCTGACATCCAACCAACCTTGACCCACTGTTGGTTTCTGTCGTAGACAAGTGTCGCATCAAAGAAGGTAGAGTTGTTTGAGGCTGCCCCATCTTGAAGAAACTTTGTAGCTTCTTTGTTCTGTGATACCCCAAGGTAAGCACCTGCATTGTTTGCATGAGTCTCTATGGAATCTAAAGACTGGTTATAATTGTCTACATCAGACTGACCTAGCTGCAGTGATTCGTAGTTACTATCTACGTAAGTTTTTACATCGGCTTGTTCGTTGGGTGTCTGAGCCGCTTCAGCTATTTCAGCTACTTCAATTACAGTAGAGATAGCCACCACAGCTTCTGTAAAGCTATCTACGGCTTCGTTCATAAGACTAAGCTCTTGGCTTGCCTTATCTTCAAGAAACGTCTGAGCGTCCCCGTAAGGGCTATATAAGTTCATCTCTGCAAGTGCGTTGTTGTATGCTGTCACTTCAGCACTGTTAATCATAGCTTGTTGGGAGATACCTTCTTCGGTAACGTAACCCATGTTAGCGTGAGTTATTGCTGCACCCACAAGTACAGAACCTGTGTCTACTTTATTTGCTATTGCTCTGGAGGTATTAATTAGGTTGTCTAGCTGATCCGCTTGTGCTACGGAACCTATCGCTAATAGAACCAAGGTCTTCAGTATCTTCTTCATCTGATGTCTCTCCGATACGTAGTATGTTATTATACCACACCTGGGTTTCTGTCAATCTTTTGTTGACTTTACCGTAATCAGGTATGTAAGTTTCGGGTTGCCTCTTCATCACTAAGAAGGCTCTTTTACCCACAATAAGTTTTCCATTTTGTAGCAATGGGCATGGTGTACCTGAGACAAACATAGACCTCCAGATCTTTTTGTCTTGACACATAACAGCAATAGCTGCTACTTTCATACCTAAGTCACTGAGGACTTTAGCATCCCTTCTTCTATTACAGTTCTTATCTTCCGTATAAGAGCCTTTACTAAACCCTAGCATACCTGTTTGCAGTGAGCCTCCAGACCCTTGCAAGCAGCTCTCTACTCCGCTAGACATATACGAAGGGGCTATGGCAGAACCTACAGGTATCTCACTGCTGGAGCCTGCCCCATTGTATGTGTTAGTTACAGAGTCATCTTGTGTGTTGTTATTTGAAGACACAGTAGAGTTGTTGTTGCTTGTATTTAAGCTACCCTCTTGTTGATTGTTAGTCTCTGCAAAACTGTAACAAGATATAAGGGCTAGTATGAGTAATGCTCTTTTCATACGTTACTCCTTATTACTTTTTTAAAGGACCTTTAAGTTTCTCTAGTCTTTCTTTTTCTTTCTTTTCAGCAGGAGAAAGATTAAGGTTTTGCATTTGAACATCTTTAGCACGTTTAATCTTCTTCTTCTTTTTCTTATCTGCATGATACTTCTTAAGACCAGCTTCATCATACTTGTACTTCTTACCATCAATCATTGGCATGTTAACTCTCCTGTTTACTTAGTGGACCTTTAGTGCTATTCGCATACATAGTAGGTTTCTTTTTTTTCTTTTTAACCTTTGCTACTGAAGTACTAAATCGGTTAACTGTGTGAGCACTAGACTTGCCCGATAGTCCAGGTATATTTCTTTTTTTTACTTGAGATTTAGATTCGTACATTATTAGTTACCTATTTACTTAGTGGACCTTTACGGTATTTGGCTGTCTTCTTAGCAATCTTATCTGGTTGCTTAGAGAACTGCTTCCCTTTCTTAGTGTCTTCTCGTTTCTTTTTACTGGTAGCTGCATACTCTTTACTAGACAAAGCTTCTCTAGCTTTCTTAGGTAAGTAGCGTTCACCGGTAGCCTTAGGGCCTCTCGTGCTAGGCTTCCCAGACTTAGTGCCCCACTTCTCTTTAGTCCATTTAGTCATAGACTTTTGAGCCTTAGTCTTTTCACCAGAGTAACCACCGCCCATATCTTTATAGTACTTACCAGCTAACTGCATAGCACGGGCTGAGTGCTTACCACCCATCTTTGCTTTAGCTTTTGCTTTAGCCTTAGCCCATAGTTTCTCATTAGTTCTAGCCATTACCACTTCACCTTGTTAGCCCAGTATGCTGCTGACAAAGGCCCCTTAGCAATGTTCTTAGCATGTCGAGCTTTAAAACTCTTACGCTTAGCTTTCATCCTTGCACCTTCACCTGATTTAGGTTTACCTGCAGTAGATGCGCCTTGCTCTCCAAAGCGAATTGTCTTAACTGTGTCACCTGACTTAGCCACAACTACGTGTGACTTCTTAGGGTGCCCGGGAGTTCTCTTAGGTTTATTAAACCCAGAGACCCCAGCCCTAGCCAAGCGAGGATCTTTCTTCTTAGCCATTGTATTCTCCTACAATAAGTATTTAACACCTACGCTTATAAACCCAGCCATAGTAACCCACATAACTCTTTCAACCCAAAGGTTAGAGGCTACGTTTATTTCTAGTTTTCGGAGACGGAGCTCATGGTCATCCATGCGCCCCCTTGTTTCCAAATACTTAGATTCGAGTACTGATAAAGTTTTTAAGCTTTGTGCTAT
>VMHT01001762.1_pt1 | contig 13411 bp, 19 predicted proteins | sample 4693611 | NCBI WGS metagenome assembly VMHT01 (sample SAMN12280063, study PRJNA550983) | marine metagenome | isolation source: seawater sampled from same location over 5 years 0.02-0.2 micron viral filtrate | place: USA: collected off the coast of southern California halfway between the port... ... | reverse complement strand
CACATTTTGCCCCTACAAAGAAGATAAACAGTTATGCGGGTTAGGTGCATCTTTCTAAAAGAATACGTATGTATAGATATAAAAAAGTTATATTAAATTAAAGATTATGAGTAATAAAAAAGAAAAAACACTAACCAGTGTTAAAATTCAAAGTGATTTATTTCAAGATTTTAAAATAGAGTGCGTAAAACGTAAATTTTCCTTCCAGAAACTTGCCGACCGTGCTATTCATTTGTATCTTACAAATGATGATTTTAGAAAAACAATTAACAACCACAACAATTTAGAGTTATAAAAAAATAAACAAATGAATAAAGATTTCAAATATATTCCTAAAGAGGATAGGAAAAAGATACTCTTAATCTGCGATGATATGAGAGTACATTCTGGGATAGCTACAGTGGCTAAAGAAATAGTAATGCACACTGCTCAACATTTTAATTGGGCTCAAATTGCAGGAGCTATTAAACATCCTGATAAGGGTAAAGTGTTTGATTTATCGGGTGAAATAAACAAAACATCAGGATTAGATGATGTTAGTGTAAAGTTATATCCTGTAGATGGCTATGGTAATATTGAATTAGTAAGACAATTAATTAAAATAGAAAAACCAGATGCTCTTATGCTCATCACAGACCCAAGATATTTTATGTGGTTATTTAATGCTGAAGGAGAAATTAGAAAAAACATGCCTATTATATATCTTAATATTTGGGATGATTATCCAGCCCCATTATATAATAAGGCATTTTATGAATCTTGTGATTTATTAATGGGCATATCTAAACAAACTGTAAATATTAATAAAATTACATTGGGTAATAAAATTAAAAATAAGGTTATAAAATATTTACCCCATGGTTTAAACCATAAGATTTATCGTCCTTTAGAAACTACTGAAGAATTAGATGCTAAAGAAAAAATGAAATTGGAATTATTTGGCAAAGATGAAATTGATTTTGTTTTATTTTTTAATTCTAGAAATATTAGAAGAAAACAAATTCCAGATACAATGTGGGCATTTAAAATGTTTTTAGATAGCTTACCTAAAGAAAAAGCAGACAAGTGTAGATTACTAATGCATACTGAAATGGTACATGAAGCAGGTACGGATTTAGAAGTTATTACAGAATTATTGTTTGAAGAAAAATATCCAAATGCTATTGTAATTGATCAAAAAAGATGGTCAACTGAAGAATTAAATATGTTATATAATATATCAGATTGTCAAATTCTTTTAACATCAAATGAAGGGTGGGGTTTAACCTTAACAGAAGCAATGCTATCAGGTAACCCTATTATAGCAAATGTTACGGGTGGAATGCAAGATCAAATGAGATTTGAAGATGAAAATGGAAAATGGTTTATACCATCTTCTGAAATCCCTTCAAATAATACGGGAAAATATAAAAAACATGGTGAGTGGGCATTTCCCGTTTATCCTACTTCTAGATCAATTCAAGGATCACCTGTTACACCTTATATTTGGGACGATAGATGTAAACCTGAAGATGCTGCTGATAGAATAAAAGAAGTTTATGCTTTAGGTAAGGAAAAAAGAAAAGAAATAGGTGCTAAAGCTAGAGAATGGTGCTTAAGTGAAGAAGCAGGATTTACCGCAGAGTGTCAAGGTAAAAGGTTTATAGAATTTGCTGAAGAACTATTTGATACATGGGAACCTAGAGAAGCATTTGAAGTAATAGATACAGATGAAGATATTAGAAAAATACAAACACATAATTTAGTATATTAATATGAAACCAACATTTATAATAAGTTGCCCAATTGACACCTATTCAGGTTATGGAGCAAGATCAAGAGACGTAGTAAAATCCATTATTGAAATGGATAAATATGATGTAAAAATATTATCACAAAGGTGGGGAGCAACACCTTGGGGTTTTATAGAAGATCATAAAGAATGGGATTTTTTAAATAAACATTTATTTACACCTCAACCAAATCAACAAATACCAAAACCAGATATTTGGATGCAAATAACAATTCCAAATGAATTTATGCCACAAGGGCATTATAATATAGGAATGACTGCTGGTATTGAAACTACTTTATGTAAGCCTGAATGGATTGAGGGTTGTAATAGAATGAATATAGTAGTTGGAACATCTGAGCATACTATTCAAGTTTTAAAAAATAGTAAATTCCAACAAAGAAACCAACAGCAACAAATTGTAAGAGATATTGGATTGAATACTAAAACAGAAGTATTATTTGAAGGTTTTGACGAAAACACTTATAAAAAAACTAATGAAATATTAGATTTACCTGAAATAAAGGAATCATTTTGTTTTTTATTTGTTGGACATTGGATGAAGGGAGAATTTGGACATGATAGAAAAAATGTTGGTTTATTAGTAAAATCTTTTTTAGAGACATTTAAAAACAAACAAAACCAACCAGCCCTTATAATGAAAACCTCTGGTGGTGTTGTATCTTATATGGATAAAGAAGCTTTATTGAAAAAAATAAATAAAATTAAAAAGACAGTAAAAGGTAAATTACCTAAAATTTATTTAGTACATGGAGATCTTTTAGATAGTGAAATGAATGAATTATATAACCATCCCAAAGTAAAATGTATGGTTAGTTTAACTAAAGGTGAAGGATTTGGTAGACCATTACTTGAATTTACTCAAACTAAAAAACCTATAATATCTACAGGTTGGTCTGGTCATGTTGATTTTCTTAAACCTGATATGAGTGTATTACTACCTGGTACCCTAGGAGATATTCACCAAAGTGTTAAAAATGATTGGTTTGTAGAAGGAGCAAAATGGTTTGATGTTGATCAAATGGCTTTAGGTAAATCCCTAAAAGATATGTATAAAAATTATAAAAGTTATACTCATAAAGCTAAACAACAAGGTAATTTTGCTAAAGAAAATTTTACATATATTAAAATGAAAGAAAAATTTAGTAAAATATTAGAAGAAAATGTAAAAACTGCTCCTAAACAAGTTCCATTACAATTACCTAAACTAGAATTACCAAAGCTACAAAAATTAGGAGAGAAAAAAGAAATTCCAAAACTAAATCTTCCAAAACTTCAAAAAATATAACTATATATGAGTATAACAAATTGTAAAACATACACATGAAAAAACAAGAAAAAATAAATCAATTAGAAAATAAGTTAATATTAGATGTTAGTAATAAACCATACTATAAAGATTTCAATCATGAGACTTATGGTAACACATTAGAACCAGGCTCGATGCCAGCTCCATATTTTTATGATTGGGTAGCAAATGAAACGTCTACACGATTATCTAAAGAGCCGGTGCTAGGAATAGAAGTAGGTAGTTTTTTGGGATATTCTGCTATAGGCTTTGCTAAAAAATTAAAAGAAACTTCACCAGGATCTAAATTAATATGTATTGATACATGGCTAGGTAGTCCAGAACATTATCGATTTTTAAAAAATAAAAATGATAATAGATTAGGATGGAAAAATGGGTATCCAACTATGTACCACAAGTTCATATCAAATGTAATATATAACAATTTACAAGATGTTATTATACCATTACCATTTCCATCAACAATAGCATTTAAAATTTTAAAACCTTTATTTGAAGAAATAAATATTAAAGCAGATTTTGCTTATATTGATGGTTCTCATGAAGAGCATGAAGTTTATATGGATTTATACTATTACTATCAACTTCTATCCACTGGCTCTTATTTGTGTGGGGATGATTGGGCATGGGATTCTGTTAAAAATGATGTTACAAAATTTTGTAAAGATAATGATTTACATTTCACGGTTCATGAGAATCAAGTACATTGGAATATAATAAAATGATATCAGTAATAATATCAACATATAATATTTCAGGGATATTAAATAACAGTAATTAAAAAAATAAAACATGGAACATACAGATAAATTAACTATATGTGATAGATGTGGTTCAGATGCATGTTATGTAACTGAAGTAAACCAAGATATAAACAATTATTTTTGTTATGGTTGTGGTTTTCAATCTAATTCTTTAATGAGAGAGGGAGAGGAAATAATGGATGATCAATTAAAAATACTTCCTGAACTATATAAAGACCTTAAATTTGAAGATAAAAATGGAATGATATGGTTTCCTTCAACTACAAATTTATCAAATGAAGGAATGGTATTTGCAAATGGTTCATCAGTAAATAATTGGAAATGGTCTGCTGTAAAAGCAATTGAAATTCCAAAAAAAGAACAAATAAAATATCCTAAACCAGGTAAAAAAGATCAATATTATAAATATAGAATGGATATGACTACGATAAAACATTTTGAGGAACGTGATTTTATGGATGCTCTTTCGTATATTGGGGTATTACCTAGTTAAAATATGAAAATAAGTTATGCAATAACGGTCTGTAATGAGTTTATAGAAATTCAAAGACTAATAAATTTTTTATTAAAAAATAAAAGACCAAAAGATGAAATCGTTGTACTGTATGATTCTAAAAATGGTAACAAATCAATTGAACAATTCCTAAGAGCAAAATCTATTAATAGTGAATTTGCTTGGATATCAGGTGAATTTAAGAGACATTTTGCGGATTGGAAAAATAAATTAACTTCATTATGTAAAGGAGATTATATTTTTCAAATTGATGCAGATGAACTTCCACCTAAATATTTAGTAGAAAATTTTTGGACAATATTAGAAATGAACAAAACTGTAGATGTTTATAGAGTTCCCAGAATCAATACAGTAGAAGGTTTAACTCAAGAACATATTCAAAAATGGAGATGGAGAGTAGATGAAAAAGGATGGGTTAATTTCCCTGATTATCAATGGAGAATTTACAGAAATGATCCTAAAATAAAATGGGTAAATAAAGTACATGAGGTATTAACAGGATTTGAAGTTATATCTGAGTTACCATCTGAGGAAGAATATTGTTTGCTACATGAAAAAACTATAGAAAGACAAGAGAAACAAAATAATTATTATAATACTTTATAAAATGGGAATAATTACAGAACAATTAGCAAGGGTAGAATTTAAAGACCAACAATGTGAATACTTTGAAATTGAACTAAATGATGGCCCTATAGTTCATCTTCAAAATAATTCATTTAGAATAGAAATGAACCCTGATGAATTTTTAAAATTTGCAACTAATATAGTTAACGGAGCAAATAAAATGATACAATATAAAAAAATATGACTAAAGAAACATTAATATTAAAAACTTTTGAGTCTATAGAAAAGATAACAAATAGTAGATTTGTTACCCTTAGAAATTATGATTTAATTCCTGATGAATCTTCAATTGAAAATGACATAGATTTACTTATTCCTTTAGTCTACATCCAAGATTTATCCAATAAACTATCAGAATTTAATTACGATATTTATCAAGACAATAATCCTTGCATGTATGGAGCTATTCCCCACGTTCATTTTAAACACAATCAATTAGATGTGCATTTTGATGTAACAACCGGATTATATTACAGAAGTATAGCAAATAAAAATATTTTTATTAATATTGATAATAAATTAACAGATAAAATATTAAATAATAAAAAATCTATTAATACAGTCTTTAAATATATTCCAAATCATAATGATGAAATTGTTCATTTAGTATGCCATTGTATTTTTGATAAAAACAAAACAACAGAAAGGTATGAAAAGAAAATTTTAGAGTTAGTAGATAATATTAATCCTACCCAAGTTAAACAATTATTAAATTTAGTTTTTTATAAAGCTAGTGATATGATTTTCAATAAAATTTTAGATAAAGATGTTAAAAATTTATTTGAATCCTATATAACATTTAAAGATTATTAAAATGAAAAAAAACGCAATATATACTATAGTAGTAGGTAAAGAATCTGAGGAATATGCTGAATATTGTACTCCTTCCCAAAAACATTATGCAGAATCCATAGGTGCTGAATATTATGTTTTAAAAGAAGAAGTATTTAAACCTGAATACCCTACAGGACATTTTAATCTAATTTCAGCAATTGAACATTTCTTACAATCAGACCACGAAAGGTTTTTATACATGGATGCTGATGTTATTATTCATAAAAACACTCCTGATATGTTCAAAGAATTCCCTAAAGGGGATATATATTTGCGTTATGGAAATACTTATGATATTTGGTATAATTGGATGTGTCAAAATCAAAACCAATTAGACATGTCTGGTATAGAAAATCTATTTGAATATTATTGGAGTTCTGGAATTATTTTAGCTGATAGAAAACAGTTAATTAAAATGATGGAATGGTGGAAACCCCCTTATGTTGTAGGACAATGGCAAGGTGAAATGGGTCATATGAACTGGGCAATAGCTAAATCAGGTTTAAAACCTAAAGAAATGCCTGGAAGATGGCACTATACTAGGGTTTGGGCAGATGGTTATAGGGGAAAATCTTTAAAAGATGGCCAAGTTGATAGAATCCAAGATATATACATGATGCATTATGCAGGATGTGGACATAAACCAACAGCAATCAAAAAAGACCTAGAAAGATATGGTTATATGGGGTGTGATGATGGAGAATTTTTATATAGTTTAGGAGATCATATGAATGTAAATGCTGGTATGATAACTTTATCATCTGATAAAATTAATAGCATTATGAATGATAGGTTAGATATTGAAGATAATATAGGTGAATCTATACATATCCACTATAAAAACATTAGAATGGATTTTACAGTTAGGGATTTTTTATCTTTAGCCCAAGGATGTTCAGATTCTTTGCAAAAACTTTATAATAAATAAAAATAATGTACGAAACTCCATTTCTTATTAATGTTAGTGTTCCTACTTTTGAAGATTATATAAAAACTTTAGCAACAACAGGAAAGAAAAACTATAAATATTCTGCTAAACATAATCAAGATTTAAATTATGAATTAATACCTTATAATCCCGATTTGGTTAATTTTTTTATGAATTTATGGGAACAACAACTTATAAGAGGTGAAAAAAGAAGATGGGGATTTCCTCCAAATTATATACACCATTTATCAAATCAGGGAATAATTAATTTATTTGCTTCATATATAAAAAAAGATAATACAGTGTTATCAATCCATTTTGTAGAAAGATTTAACAATTATGTATATTGTCATCCTCCTTTATATGATAAAAACTTAACAAATGAAAGATATTTAGCTAAGTATATGTGGTTTAATTTAATTAAATATTATATAAATGAACAAAAAGTTAATTGGGTAGATTTCGGTGCGGGTAATAGGGGGACTTGGAAGGATTTAGTCAAAAATAGAAAACAATACATGGATAAAATGGCTTATAAATGGTTATATGTTCCTAAAAAAGTAAAAGAAAACCCTGATGAAGAATTACCTTATATTGTAAACAAGAATAATAACCAACGTAAATTAATTTTAAAAAATGAATAATCAAATTACATATACTACATTTAATAAAGAAAATACAATTGACCATTACCAAGATCATAAAGATATCATAAAAAATTATAATGTTAATTCTGTTATAGAATTTGGTGTAGGTGAAGGCACTAATGTTTTTTTAGAAAATTGTAAGGGAAAAGTTACTTCTGTTGAATTACTTACAACAGATTACCCTAAAGCAGAATTATTAAAAATAAGTACAGATGAATGGATAGATTACAGTATTAAACAATTTAAAAAATATAATAACTGGAATGCTGTGAAATATGAAGTCCAATCAGGTATATTAGATGCTGAATATGATGTCACAGGGCATGGTAACAATGGAGTGAAAAGAGGAGATTCACCTTCAAACCAAGAATATATCCAGGAATTAGAAAATCTAATATCTACACTTAATGTTTTAGAGTATGATATGGCTTTTGTAGATGCAGGGATACATTTAAGAGGAGACATAGTAAATCTTCTTTTTAATAAAGTAAACATAATTACAGCACATGATTTTAATACCAGAAATATATATGGATACTCTAGAATTTCAATCCCTCAGACTTATGAAGGTTTTTCAGGGAATTATAGTAATGAAGGGTTAGGAGTGTTTATAAAAAAAGGTTTATGAGAAATAAGTGGTTTATAGCAATAAAAGAAAATAAGGGAGATATATTTGATACTTCATCTTTTATGAAAATAGAATCTCCTAAGGGGAAATACTACGCAGACCCTTTCATAGTAAAACATGAGAATGTAAATTATTTATTTTTTGAGGATTATGATTATAAAAAAGGAGTTATATCATACAGCACTATTAATAAAGATTTAACTATAACCCCACCAACAATAGTTTTAGAAGAATCTTTTCATTTATCCTTTCCTAATATTTTTAAAGAAAAAGACCATTTTTACATGATTCCTGAAAGAGGAGATACTGGGGAAGTAGTATTATATAAATCATTGGATTTTCCAAATAAGTGGGAACCTGTTAAAAAAATAATAAGCAATATTAGAACCTCTGATATTGAAATTTTTAAACATAATGGAATATATTGGTTATTCACAACATATGGGGCAGATCTTGACAATAGCTTATTAATTATGTATTCTACGGATTTATTAGGAGAATGGAAAATATTAGGAGCTGATAATATAGAACATTCAAGACCAGCTGGAAAAATATTTAAATACAATGATAAATTTGTAAGACCTGTACAGGATTGTACTAAATTATATGGGTATGGGTTGGTATTTAAATCCTTTGCATTAACTAATGAAGGGTATGATGAAAAAATCATTAATAGAATAAATCCTGAATGGTATCCTAATATTATAGGAACACACACCTTTAATTTTAATGAAGATTATATTGTAATAGATGGAAAAATAAAAGTAAATGAATAAAGAAACAATTTATGTAAAAGGAAAAGGTGAAATAATAGTTTCACCTCAAAATATTATTCCTATTAATTCTACCCATGTGGATAAACCCCAAAGGGTTTATGAAATTTGGGAAAAATGTGATATTGGAGAAGGGCCAAGTATTGATTTATTTATTATAAAAAAACATACACCTTGGGTAGATCCTTCAATAATCAATGATAATAATTTAATAAATAAATTTCTTAACTATACTCAACAAAAAGAAAATAAAATAGTACAAACTTACAAAATCACTTCAGATATAGTAATTACAGAATATCACCCAAACTGGTCTCCTTTAATAATTAAATCTGCAAATAACTTTTATTCTTTTGAGTATATTAAAAATTTGCAAGATAGATTTTACAAATACTTTTCAGATAAAAAATATGTTAATAATTTTTGTGGAAAAATTTTAAATTCTTTATTTAAGTTATCAAAAGAATTAGGAATGTCTTTTGAAGATGTTGCACCTAATAATATCCTTGTAAATGAAGATTTTAGTGATTATAAAATAATTGATATTAGTTCTTTAAGAAACAAAAAATTTATAAATAAATATTCCTTAACTCAAATTATACATGGGGATGGAGCCAACGATTTAGGGTTTATTAATCCCCAAATATTAAATAATTCTTGGGATAAGTATATTCCCCTAAGTTTTTGTATTAGTACATATAATAATTTAGAATATCTTAAAATAGCTATAGATTCAGTTCGTAAAAATAGTTTTTATAAATCTGCTCCTTTTATCATCCATGCTGAAAATTGTTCTGATGGAACTGATGAATGGTTAAAAGAAAATTATAAAAAATATAATTTAGAATACTATATTGATAAAAATGATATTCCCTTAGGTATTGGTGGTGGAATGAATTTTTGTGCTGATAAAGTAAAAACAGAATTTATAATGTTTCTTCATTCTGATTTTTATGTTACTAAAAATTGGGATAAACCCTTAGTAGATATTTTTGATAAATACCCCGATAAAAAAATGTGGGTTAATTCTCATAGAATAGAACCTAATATGTTTGGTAATTCTATAGATAGACCTGGAACCGTAATAGTTGAAAAAGATATATTTGGAGCTTATTATTATGATTTTAATATTAATGTTTTTGAAGAATGGGGTCAAGAGTTTGTAAAGATGAATGATTTTGAAGTTCCTAAAGGAGAAGGTGTATCTGGATTAATTAGAAAAAAAGATTGGGATGAAATAGGAGGAAATGATCCTTTATTTGCTCCTTCAAGTTGGGATGATATGGACTTGTTTTTAAGAATGTTACAAAAAGATTTTAAGTTTGTATTAACCAGTAAAAGTTTAGTATGGCATTTTGGGGCAAGGGGGTCTCATAGACTAGAAGAAAATAATAACCAATCTTCTCAAAGACAAAAACAAGCTGAACAAAAAAATATTAAAAAGTGGTTGGAAAAGTGGAAATCTTTACCTACATTTGACGAATATGAAATGATAAATGGTTTAAAATAAAAAGTTATGATAAGTTTAATTATACCAAGTTATAATAATTTAAGACATTTAAAAAATGCCTATAATAGTGTTAGAAAATACTATATAGATAAAGTAGAATTAATTTTAATAGATGATGGTTCTGATGATGGAACTATTGAATGGTTAAAATCTTTAAAAGATAACAATTTAAAATTTTGGAGAGAAGAAAATAGAATTGGACATACAATATTATATGATAAAGGAATTAAAAAAGCTAAAAATGATATTATTGGTATATTACATGCTGATATGTATATTGCCCCTAATTATGTAGAAAACTTAATTAAACATTTAAAACCCGGTATTGTAGTATGTGCTACTAGAGTAGAACCACCTTTACACCCTGAAGGTAAGGAAAAAATAATTCAAGATTTTGGGTTAGATTTTGACTCTTTAAAAATAGGGGATTTTTATAACTTTTCTAAACAAGAAATGATAAATAGTAAAGATAAAACTACTAGGGGAATGTTTGCTCCTTGGGTTTTATATAAAAGTGATTTTGAGAAAATAGGCGGTCATGACTTTGGTTTTGCTCCCTTTCCCTTTGAAGATTCAGATATTTTTCAAAGGTGGATATTAGCAGGATATAAAATGATCCAAAGTAGAGATGCTTTAGTTTACCATCTAACTTGCAGGGGACATAGATGGAATGATAAAGCAGGAGGAGATATTGGTAAAAATGATGATCAATTTAAAATATTTGAAGCTAAAGCTCGAAAACATTATCTCCAAAAATGGGGAAGTTGGATTAAAAATGATGAATGGGGCCACCCCATACTTAGCCCAGTTTATAAAAAATGTGTTAATATTATTAATTCTAATTCCCAGTTACAAGAGGTATTGCAACCTTGGTTTAATGGTGGAAGAGATATTATTGTTGATATTGATGGAAATAATTTTACCCAACAAGATTTTTACTTAATTCAAAATTTAAATGATATTGTAAAAGATAGTGGTGAAATAGGTCAATTTGAATTAGGTAATTTAAAAATTACAATTAATAATATAACAGATTATTCTAAAGATTTAATTAAATATGAAGAATAAAAAACCTAAAAAATCTATTACTATTGGGAGTTTAAAACTTCAAATTGAAGAAAATCCTAAAAAAATAGAAAATAAACATAAAAAATTTTTTATTCATCTTTTAAATAGATTAGTTTCAATACAAGAACGTACTGATAAAGTATTTACAGAATATGGTTTAAATCTTATAATGTATGAGGATTTATATTTTCAAGTAATAGAAGATATGGTATATGAACATTATGATGTAGAAGTAGGCGAAGTTATATTTTGGTATGTTAATGGAGCTAAACTTAATGATGAAGAACAATATATAGAAGATAAAAAAACAGGTAAAAAATATAAAGCAAAAACACCTTTACAAGTATACAATGTTTGTAAAAAATTAAAATTATTTAAAAATTAATATATGTATCAAACAAAAACAATGGAAAAACTAAAAATGATGGAATGTCCTCAATGTAGTGGACCTATGCCTGTAAAACGAAGAGAATTAGGTTACCATGTTTGTATTAATTGTTCTACAGTATCAGCTAAAAGAGGAGTACCTGTGATGAGAGGAACGGGTGATCATACTTGGGTTGATTTAGAAGTAATGACACAAGAGCAATTTGAGAGATATGAAGAAATGGAAAATAAAACCAAAACTGAAATAACTCCAAGCAAAACTGAAGGAAGAAACCTACAAGGACCCTTTACAATAGTAGAAACAGATAAATAAATGCCTGCTGCTAAACCTATATCAAAAGATATGTGTTTAACTGCGATGGATAAAACTAAATCAGTTAAGGCAGCTGCTAGATACCTAAATTGCTCATACCACCATTTAAAGCGTTATATGAAGCTGTATGTGGATGAGGAAACGGGTAAAACTCTATTTGAAATACATAAAAATCAAAGTGGTAAGGGTATACCTAAATTTTTAAATAATGGTAAAAAAGAACCTGCTTTATTAGATATAATAGAGGGTAGATTAAACCCAGCTTCATTTTCACCTAATAAATTAAAATATAGATTAACAACAGAGGGTTATTTAGAAGAATGTTGTGGTAACTGTGGGTTTACAGAGCATAGAGTAACGGATCATAAAGTACCATTAATATTACATTTTAAAGATAAAAATAAACTTAATTATAATTTAGACAATATTGAATTTTTATGTTATAATTGTTATTTTTTATTCATAGGAGAAGTATTCACTGAAAGAGACATACAAAAGTTAGAAGATAATAAATCAGTTACTAAAACTACTGATGCTGTAGACATGCAACTAGACGACTACCATTTGCAAAGATTACGGGAGTTAGGTCTAGATGGTGAGAACCCTACAGACGAAGATGATCCTTACAATTTAGTTTCATATAGATAATTTGCCGATCATATCTTGTCTTCATATATTTATTGTTGATGAGAAAAGTCAAACCACTTCTTAAAAAAAAGAAACATGACAAAATTGTAAAAGATTTTGATAAGCAAAAGGCTAAGCATGTAGAAAAATTAGCTACACAAATGCTTAAAAAAGATGAGCAGTTTCAAAAACTTAAAGAAAAAAAGATTGACACTAACTTTTTAAAACTGTTTTAATATGGCACGAGAATTCGAAGTACAAAACGCAGAGGAATTTGAGAAATTAATCAAATCAAGAGATTTTAGAGTATACGAAGCATTAGTTAGCACAGTTTTAAAAAATCTCACTAGTAAAAAACGCCACCACCATGCTTTAAGTGTAATCAGTACAGATGAAGATGCTGTATATGATATTACTATTGATAAACAAGATTTCCATCATACATTAGAAGAAAGTCTAATAGCATATGAAGAACAAGAAAAATATGAAAAATGTGCTGAAATAAAAAGAGCAATGGACTGGTTAGAGAAAAAAAAAGCTGAAAAAGCAGTAAGTTCTATTGTAGAATCCTTGGCTACCTGAAATATTGTTCGTATATTCACGTCAAAATTAAGGTTATGAGTGAATTAGATAAAATGTTTGGAGGAAATCCAGTAAAAAATATAAATCAAATATGTGATGAAATGATTG
>VMHT01059065.1_pt1 | contig 13414 bp, 14 predicted proteins | sample 4693611 | NCBI WGS metagenome assembly VMHT01 (sample SAMN12280063, study PRJNA550983) | marine metagenome | isolation source: seawater sampled from same location over 5 years 0.02-0.2 micron viral filtrate | place: USA: collected off the coast of southern California halfway between the port... ... | reverse complement strand
CCATTGTTTAAAGAGGGTAAAAGTTTTAAATAGTAAGAACCAAACACGATAAGTATGGAAAATAAAGTAGATGTATCCTTAGATAGGAATCATGCAATACTACTATTCAACATTATTAAAGAAAACTTCAATAGTGAAGGCTACGAGGGTGCTAAGACATTGTTAGCAATGTGTCAAGCATTTTCAGACGCAATTGGTGAAATTGAAGAAGAAGAGTGAGGGATAAGTTTAAATATCTAAAGGAAGGATATTTTAATTATGCCTACGGAAGTCAAGGTTAAATTATATGAGCCGACTTCAAGAGAGGTTGATGAAATCTTAAAAATGCACAATGATAATTTTAAGACTCAGCAGAAAAAACAATATTATTCTACATTAGTATCTAATGCTACAAATCCATTTTGGTTAGCAGTAAATGTTGATAATGATGAACTTTTAGGATTTATTGCGACAAGAATAGATTATCAAAAATCATTAATCAATATAGTTTCAATAACTGAAAGAAAGGATGTTGAAGGAGTCTTATCACTACTCCTTAGAAAGGTGATTAAAGATGCTAAGGTGATAAAGGTTGCTGAAATTAATACTCAATGTAGAGCATCATCAAAAGAACTAAGGGATGCATTAACGGAAATAGGATTCACTGAAAGTAAAAATGGTAAATTTAAAGATGGTGAAGAAAAATTTCAGTATCAATTAAAGATGAAAAAGGGCAAGCATTATTTATCCAAGCCCTATGGTAAGAAAAGAACAAATATCAAACCATTACCAACTCCTAAAAAAGGATACTATAAAATTAGGGATGCCAAATCATCCGATGTTGGTGAAGTTACGGCAATGCACAACAAGTTCTTAGCGAAGAAAAGAGAGGAGAGTTATTTTAGAAATAAATTAAATGCTAAAGATGGTGCTTTTTTAGTAGCGATAGATTCTAATGGTTCAGTGGCTGGATATATTGCTTGTAGGCCTGAAAGAAAGGCTGGCTTTACTAAAGGTCCCTACACAAGACTTAATTTAGTAAGTATTGGAGTAGGTGAAGAATATAGGGGATGGGGTATAGCAAAGGGACTTATTGCAAAAATCATTGAAAGGGCTAAGAAATTCCCAACAATTGAATTTATTTATGGTCATGTAAGAGGGAAAAATATTTCGGCAAAAAAACTATATAAAAGAATGGGATTCAAATTAAAGAAAATCGGCAAATATAAAGATGATAAAGACGATAAATATGAATTTTATTTGAGATTAAGGCTTCCATCTGTTAAACCTTATTTGGTTAAATACCAACAACCGATTATTTGGTTTGCAGTTGGTGTAATGGCTCATGAGGCAATACATTTGGTGAGGAATTATGAGTAAAATTAAAGAAGCAAAACTTTTGTTTGCTAAACTTGAGAAACTTTCTAAGCAAGCAAATATGAGTGTAAGCGAATATATTTTAAAAAAAGGCACTGTAGAAGAAGGAAGTGCTGACTCAAGGGCGAAATGGGGTGGAGAATTATTTACTATGAAAGATATGAGTTACATGGTTTTTTACATTCAGCCGAAATGGGAAACTCAAATCGTTATGATTCTTGAAGGTTATGATGGGAATGTTGATGGTGATGAAAGAATTGATTATGCCCTGTGGAGAAGTAGACAGATTATTGACATGGATTTGATGAAGGGGCTGACCACCATGAGAACAGTTTATGATTTAGAACTTGAAACCACAACTGCGGATGATAGGTGGGGGGCAAAAAAAGATTGGATTTATTTAAATTTAGATGATGTCTTAGTAAATTCATCTTTTTTAAATTGGAACGGTAATCCATTGGAGGTCACGAAATGACAGAACCTTTGAATCAAGAAGTTGCTGAAAAGTATGGTTATAGTGAAGAAGGTTTTAGAGGTTGGGCAAAAAGATATATTGATTCTTTAAATTTAGACACTTTAAATTTTGAACCTATTCTAAATAAGGATGACCTATTAGAATATGTGCTTTTGGATAGGATTATAGATGATTGGGATAAATATTATATCTTAAATGCCGGATATATTTATCTTCTTCATTCTAATACAGGTAAAAACACACATTTCATCCCCGTTAGTGAACCTTTCCATTATCAAAATGGGCATGGGGAAGTTCCTAAGATGAATGGACTATTTGTTATTAAAAATGAAAGCCATACATATACTACTAAAGGATTTAACCATAATGCATATACTATAATAGGTGTTGCGCCTTTCCAAAAAACAGGAGCGAGCAGATTTTTAAATTGGAAACATAATCCCTTGGAGGTCACGGAATGACCGAACCTTTGAATCAAAAAGTTGCTGAAAGGTATGGCTATAATAAAGAATCATTTAGAGGTTGGACAAAAAAATATGTTGATTCTTTAAAATTAGAAACTTTAAATTTTAAGCCTACATCAGTATTCTCTTTTAAATATGTGATTGAGCCGATTACTTGGCCTGTTTCAAAGGATAAATATCTTATCTTAAATCCCGGATATATTTATCTTCTTGAGTCTAAGGCAGGTAGAAAAACACATTACATCCCCGTTAGTGAACCTTTTCATCATCAAAATCAACTTCAGTATTCAAGTGGGCTGAAAATGAATGGACTCTATGTTGTTAAAAAGGATGAACACACATATACAACTCAAGGATTCAACACATATAACAATACTATAATAGGTGTTGCGCCTTTCCCAAAAATAAAAAGAGGCGGATTTTTAAATTGGAACGGTAATCCATTACCATAAAGTTTTTTGTTCACATTCATCTTCAGTTCTAAAGGTTTCCCTAACCCACTTAGATACCAAGCCATACATTTGTTCGGTGTAATTATCGCAACCATATTTCTCAACTAATTCACCCATTAAACCATCATACTTTTTAATTGACCCTTGAGTTACAGTAAGGATAATATTTCCGGGGCAAAGCACCTCTATTTCCTCACCCTTAAACGGGTCTTTCTTTTTATCTATAATCGTTCTACACTGACCATTAATAGGGGGTCTTCTATAGGACTCTCCACATTTGGTGCATCTAACCTTTTGCTGACCAAAGGCTCTTAAATTACCTCTCATATCTCTAATTAAATGTCTGTCAATCAATTTACTTGACTGTTCTTTATTATCTACGGAGTGTAAAGTAGTTCCTAAAGCGAATTGCACCATAGTTTTTTGCCTCATTGATTCCAAGGTATTATATGGGTTGTTTTTAGGCCCCTCAGCGCAATCATTTGTATCGTGGGTATAGCCGAACCCTCTTGACTCTTTTTCAGTCCCTAAGACGCTCTCTACAGTAGTAATACCTACCTTTAAAACTTCTTTGGGATTCGGTGTTTTCTGAGATAACTCATAAAACTCAACAGGATACTTCCAATTTATATCTACATTTAACGCTTCTTTATCAATCTCGCTCGGATTCAGTTTAGTTGTAAGAATTAAAGGGGCATCCATTTGACCACCTCTAAATGTGGATAAAAATGACCTACTAAAATTAATCAACCCATCCAACAACAACAATACACAATCAATATCTCCATCACAATTCCTTCTCTTTCCGGCATGGAAAAAAGGATGTCCATAATGGCCTTTAATTTTAGCCACTCCAATCAACCTGCAAAGAATTGCTCCTGATGTGTGCGGTGCAAGACCCATGCATAAGTGTCCAAACATATCTTCAACTGTTTTACAATTATAAAACGGCTCAAGTCCATAAAGTTTAACCAATAAATCATCAACATACTGAGTTGTTTTAAGCATTACTTCAGCACAATCTCTTGAAACAACAATGTCTTGAGGAAATAATTCTACAACTTCATCATCCGAATCAACTTGATATCCCAACTCTTTAGCCCTATCTACTGTTAGGCCTATCTCACTTGGTTTAAAATGAGTCATTGTAATATCAACCATATCAAATCTAATAGTTCCATCTCTAAAAACTGAAATGTCATTTTGATATCTCAATACTCCTTTTAGCATATTTTCAGGACATTTTTCTGCGGAAGTCATTCCTTTAGTCCCTTTTACAGGGATATCGGCATAAATTCCGGCTTTAGATTTTGCATCTTTCCACAAAGTTCCTATATCATGCTTACCATACAAAGTTTCTTTAAACAAGGTATTTTCGCCACAATGAACTCCCAAATGTGTTTCAACATCACAAACTACGCAACTTCTAATTCCCCATTGAGAAGTAGTTTCTTTTTTAATTGCATCAGTAATCTTTCTTTGACTTCCTACATCATGACCAAGAGGGAATAAAGTATGTATAGCAGGTTTCATTTCTCTTAACTTTGCACCTTCCGGCTTTCCCATTCTTGCCCCAATTCTATAAGTCACTTTAGGCCTAATTTCGTAATCACTAATATCATTCAATAATTCTAAAGAATCTTTATAAATATTCATATTAATTGTAATTACTTGTTTCAACTTCTTAAGATTATTAGCAAAAACGGCCATTTCATTGCCGGACAAAATGTATTTTCCATTTACTAATTCAACATCAATATTTAGTTTATAAGCGGTAGTCAAATTTTTAGCAGGAACTTGTATTTCACCTTGACATACTGAAATGGATACTGCTTTAGCAAACCTACACAATTCATCTGCCGAAACATCAGTATAATTAGCAACATATTCTGGAGCCATAGGAATGTTTAATGAATTACATTGATTTAAAGCCTCTTCAAAAGATTGTGGATAATTGTCGGTTAATAATTCATGCCATTCGTGAACATATGGTGAAGGCATAATTGGATGGTTATTTTCTAAAAACTCCCCAACTGGAACTAATAAATCTCCTAAATCCCAAATCTTTTCAATAGGCCAATCAACATCAATTGGCATACCCTCAGGCAACTCTTCGGAATCCGTTATTCTTTTAGCACTCCCATCTTTAAATTGAATATAAGGTCCATCAATTTCCGAACAAGGAGTAGTAACGGTTGCCTTACCCGGTCTTTCATATTTCATCTGCGTTCCGGTAATGATAAAGCCGGATAATGCCTTCATAGTTGCCGGATGAACCGCAGTAGTAGCCAAGCCAGCCAACCTACTTCTCCCATATCTCAATCTAAATCCTCCCTCTTGCATAGGCATTCCAAAGATAGGTCTTCCGGCAAGCACATCACTCACATATTTTGAAGAGGGCTTAATCTCATTTTTACCATCTTGTTTCTTATCAGCGATGAAATCTTCCAGCCAACTCCACCCATCTAATTGCAATTCTTTAACATACTTCATAATCTTAGGGGCTTTTAGAACTAAACCCTCGCACATTACAAGAATTGCCCCTTCCCTAACTTTATTAGTTAAAACTCTTGGCAAATCTCTTTGCCCAGTTACTTCATTACCAACGCCCTCTCCATCAATATAGATAGGACAATTTTTAGCAATTATTTCTAATTGTGGATTAGAAGGCCTATATTGCAAACCTCTTGCATAAATTGAAACTTCTTCTTTATATCTTTCAACTTCATTATTAGTGACAACAGATTTACTAATATTAAAACTTCTTCTAATGATATCTGCAATTAATACTGATAATGCTTGCCCAGTTCCACCCGCAGACCTAATAGGGCCAGCAAATGATATTGAAACGCATTCAGTTCCATTTGCATTTTTCATTAAAGATGCTGAAACTACCCCTTCAAGCGGAGCAACCAAAATTCCCTCAGTTAATACGGCTAAACCAGCACAAACTCCATGATATATAGCCAAAGGAACTTTTTTATTATCTTTAAACTCCTCCACCTTACTAAACGCATCTAATGTTTCCTGCCAAGGTGGTAGATTGCTACAAGATATTTCAAACCCTTTACCCTCGCAAACCCTACATTCCGATTCCCTCCAGTCCTGTTTTATTATGCCTTTTCCTTTACATTCGGGACATTTTTTAGCATCACCATAAAGGTATGATTCAGCAGAAACAATTTTTCCGATTTGAAGTGCGACTAATTCTCTATTTCCGTCATACTTTTTAGTAAGTTCTCTAATTTGGGTAGCCGTATCTCTCGTATGTAGGAACTTCAAAAGTTTTTGAGTTCTATCTGCTAAATCGTGTGCTTGAGGAATCTCTACAAAGTTTTTAGGGTCATGCCCTTTACTTCTTGCAGACTCGGCTACTTCATAAACGGAATTGCATTCATCTTGTAGAAAATCAATGTATGCATCATATTCCATATGTTATGATTGGTGTATTACCTATTTAACCTTTAATCCTTTGAATGTAGGGAGATTCTTTCATTGATTTGAGAACAATATTCTGGCGAATTATCAATACAGATATAATCCCATCCATTATCTATAGCCGCTATAGCCACAGTTCCTGAACCTGCAAAAGGGTCTAAAACCAAATTTCCCACACAGGATTGTAATATATTATCTACCAATTTTTTAGGAAATGGTGCAGGATGTGGATTATTCCTTTCTTGATTAATTTTCCAAACATCTCCTATTTTATTACCACCCTGCTTAAGTTTAAACGAATTTTTTCCCTTGGCAATTTTAGGCATTACATAAATCACTTCATAAGTTGGTAAAAAATACCCTTGGTTAAAGTTAATACCTCCAGCCCTTTGCCAAATTATCATTTGCCTAACATTAAAACCTTTGAGCATTTCTTCATGATTTTGCATAAGCCCTCCTTGAACCCTAAATTTATGATTAAAAAAGATTGCACCAGTAGGCTTTAAAACTCTAAACATTTCTTTTAAGCAATCCCTAATCCAAACAACATAGTCATTGTGACTCATATTATCATCATGGTTATTATAGCCTTCCATCAATTTTGCCTTTGACCACTTACCCCCTCTCCCATCCTTCATCCCATTCCCAGTAGAGTTTTTTAGATTATAGGGTGGTGATGTAATAATCACATCAACCGAATTAGATTCCAAATTCTCCATCTCTCTAATAGTATCTCCACAAATTATTTTAGACATACTTGAAAACAAATCCTTTACCTATTTAACCTTTAATCCACTCAAAGTCAATTTCTTCATGAATTATATTTTCTATAATTCCTTCTGCCATCATCTTTTCCCAAAACGGTTTAGAATCGGGAACATAGTCGGTATGTATTGGAATGGGTGCAAAATGATTGCTAATTTTAGCCATCATATTTTTGCCAACACCTTGCTCTCTTTTATCGGGGTGAACCCAAACATTCGCCATATAGACAACATTATTTTTTTGGATACACCAAGCCATCCCGCCGTCTACATGACATATCGTGACAGGTGCATACTGAGGGTGTTGTGTAAAACTCGCCATGATACTTGGTAATGATACGGGCTTATTAATGTATTGGTGTTAATAACCGACACCTTTATATGCGTCTTCTAACAGGCTTATATCATGCTCGGATATGCTTGTATCAACATGGAACTTAGAGAACAGGGTATTTTCACCAATAGAACGCTTAGAAAGGCTACTCTTGAAGAGAAGGGTATGCCCTACCTATCGGAACTAATTCAAGCCAACCTACACGACCTATTAACCATTATGCACCATAACGAAGAAGAGGGTATAAGGTTTTTTAGAATATCCTCCGAAATCTTTCCTTTTTGGTCGCACCCCGAATTGGGCTACGAACTTGAGGATTTGCCCGACAGTGATTTGATTATTTCTCTTCTCAAAGAAATTGGTGATTATGCCACTCAATTCAATCACAGAATTACTACGCACCCCGGCCCTTATAATGTTCTTGCATCTCCCAATCCAGCAGTTGTGTCTAAAGCAATTCTTGAACTTGAATGCCATTCTAAAATGTTTGATTATATGGGCTTTACTCCTTCAGCATACAACAAGATTAATATCCATGTTGGCGGTGCTTATGGAGAGCCTTCTGCCGCACTTGCAAGATTTTGTGTTGCATTTGAGAGCCTATCTCCTGCTCTACAAGCAAGACTTACTGTTGAGAATGACGATAGAGCCAATCTTTATTCAACACTTGACCTTTACAACAGTATTCACAAAGTTATTGGCATCCCAATTGTTTTTGACTATCATCACCACATTTTTAATACTGGGGGTCAAACTGAGCAAGAGGCTCTTGCATTGGCAATTTCTACATGGCCTATTGGAGTTACACCTGTTGTCCACTATTCGGAGTCTAAAACTATTCATGCCGGTGAATCTAAACCTACTCCTGCACATTCCGACCTTGTTTATGGCCCTATGTCCCTATATGGTAATCAAATTGATGTTATGGTTGAAGCCAAGCACAAGGAAAAAGCACTCGTTACCCTTAAAATTAAATTTGAGTAATTTACTTGACGCTTCTTCCATCTTCGGGCTTGCTTTTAATAAACTTAGCAGGGGGGAGGTATATTACGGGGCTATCGGGGTCATTGGTATAAGATGCTCTAATGAATGTGTTAATTCCCTCTTCATAAACAAATTTCAATTCAATTGAACCTTCTAAATACCAAACCTTTTCTTCTTCCAAATCTTCACCAATAATTTCCCTTCCTTGAGATTCTCCACCATATGCTCCATCATGCAAAAAGGCGATACAGAAAGCAGTTAATTTATCAAGGTCTTCAATTAGTTCATCTACTTCGTCATGTTCTTCATGATTAAAGACTTCTGCTTCCCACATCCCTTTAAAATCTCTATCGTAATCAGGAGTTGTATCTACATCATCAATATCTAATAAGTCAATAAAGTTCATCACATCTCCTACAATAATTTGAGGAACTATTGAAGCCCTCAATAAAGTAATAGTTTTTGAATAAATTTTAGATTTTTTACCTTCTGAGATATAATGTTCTAATGCTCCATCTCCGTATTGGTAAAGTTCCGAACCCGCAATATTTCTCGCAGTTCTTACAACGCCTTCCTTATTATCTTTAGATTTCCATCCCAAAGTAGCATAATTACTTTCTTTAAGATAATGCTCAATAAGCCCTATTCCAATTTTATTCATTGCATAGGGTCTATCGCAAATTGAGCAATTTGAATCTTCTCCTTCATCACCTTCTGCGCCTAAATGTTTAGGATTACTATCTAAAAGCATTAAAGTTCCTAAGATTCCAACTCCACCTAATGCAAACTTCCCCATATTCGGTAAATCATCCCACAGTTTTTTTAACTTTGAGGCTACCATGATTTTTAAATCGCTTTTCAACTACTTAAAGCCTTTCTTCCCTGAGGTTGTAGGTAAATTCTATCTCTAATGGTCCATCGGCAGGATAAGTTACTGGCTCATCCTTTACAAAGAATATTTGAAATAAGCCATTAGCAGTTTCCATTCCCAATTTCCCCTTAGAAATATATGTGATATCTCTTGAGGGGTGATTATCATCTACTCCATAATTTATAAAATCATTCATTTTAATATCATACCTACTTAAAATGTTTTCTAAAGGTGTTAGAAGTAAATTGCCATCATCATCTAATCTTCCTGCATCTAACACATCGGATAATACATCAGCATTCCCCATAAATCTTTCAGCGAGTGTTTCATTTTCCACTAAGGGAAGTTCCAATTGTTCCCTTAGCATATCTACAATATCATCCTTATAGAACTCTCCAACTTCATAATCCGGTAGTGTAGACTTAAACTCATCAAAATCAATTTGCCACCAAATATCGGGGGCATCGGGCGACCTTATCTCACCATCTTCTTCTTCATAATTTCCTTGAATTTTTCCTTCCATATCTACAAGGTAGCCATATATGACAAGGCTATGTGTGTATATTGGATATGCATTGAGTTGCCATTTTCTACCCTCTTTAATAATAATTGCCTCTCCATCAACTATTTGTTTAGCCATAGTTCTAACTTGGGTATTGGCTTTTTTAGCGGCTGATGTGGCTGAATCTCCAGCCATCATGTGCATAATGAATTCATGCATCCTTTGTTGTAAATTTTTAACAATAACTAATTTACCCTTTTTACCCTTTTTAGTTTTAATTCCGAAGAGTTTCATATATTTTTTAACCGACCTTCTTGAAGACCTTGCCGCCGCAGAAGCCTTCATAATGCCCATCCCCTCATCAATCATAAGAGATAATGCTCTTAAGGCTCTTTGTTGAGCCTGAGGCGACATTTTTATAGCCATGAACTAACATTCTTGCTTTACCTATTTAAAGTTAAGCGAAAGGATTAGTTACCCAATTGAGGAATTTATCGTTAGAATTGTTAAAATCATATATAAACAAAGGGATATATCCGTTTTTATTTACATACATCTTTTTATACCAACCTGTTTGAGTTTGAGGTATGGGTGGAATCATCAAAAGATTAATAATGGATTTTGGTATATCTTTATCCTCAAACTTAGTATCCTTGCCATACACATCTATCATTTCAAAATGGGCTAATGTTTTTAGGACAACATCTTTATCTTCTTGTGAAATATCATAGGTATCTTTTAATAGCATATTAAGACACCTTGCTTGATAAGAATATTGATTAGGCATTTCTTTTACTCTATCTGCTCCTCCCGAATGCATTTTGTGAAGATTCCAATAATACTTATCCACTCCATCTTCCTCATCTCCTTCAGACAAGTTTTTCATAAATAATGCCCTTTTAAGTTTTTTTTCTAAATCGGGTTTAATTTCAATTAGTGGGGCATAAATCCAATCATAATATTCTATCATTTGTTTAGGAATTAATTTTTTTGATTCTCCATACCTACCTGAGGTTATATATTTTTCAAGGTATTCAGGATGTCTTAAATAGGCGGTCCATACCTTGCTTGAGATAGGGGTGTCCTTATTCCATGATGTTACATTTTTTGAACACTCATCTTTCAAAGGTTTTGGCATATTATCATAATGTTTTTTTATCCACACAGGGTCATAAAAAAGTGACAATGCAGACGACATAGTAATCAATTAATTTTTTACTACTTAATAACTTTCATCAAAGATTCCCACCTTTCCTAAGTTATTTGATATTAGCCTATTTATTTTAAAAGACCCGTCTTTCAAAACTTCTACACCCTTACAGAATATCGCAAAATATGTTTTTTCAAAAATATACTCCATCATGGCTTCTACAGGGTCTGCTCCTCTTGCTTCCCAATCACCATGAATCTCTTTAAGAACATCGTATCTTTCATTCCAAGGCAATTGAGTAATTCCTTCAACAAATCTTGGATAATATGCTGACCTTAGATATTGCCAAGTTTCAAGAGCCTCTTTACTTTCTGTAACCATATTATTCACCTCCTTGAACTTTTGCTAACCAATCATTATTAACGAAAAACTTCCCATCATCAAAGTTTGTTATGGCTCCACTTCTAATTAGTATATCTAATTGGTCGTTAGTAAATTTGATATGTGTTTTCATTTCACTAATTGAATCTGCTATTGGACAACTGTTTAGTAGTTTCTTGTAAATAGTAATTATTTCCGTAGTAATTCCTTCAACCATAGAGGCGAGAGGGAACTCTTCGGTTAAAGTTTGCAAACTCATTTCAAAAATATCTCTTGCTTGGCAAAGGTGATGCCAGTTAATTTTGCTATCTCCTTGAAGCCTTGCGAAAGCCCTTACAAGATTGGCAAACTCTTGATACTTTCTATTATCTGTTGCACCCCTAATATTAAAAACTTGTGTAAATTGTGGTCTTGCTTCAATTTCATCATAAGTGCTATTGATTCTTGGAATATATTCTCTCAATTTCGGTTGCATTTTTGAAACATACCTTAGATACTCCCTAAAGAAACTTCTCCAAATAACTAATCTTTCAGCCATATCGGAATCTCTATAATCTCCATCCATAGATGAAACAATAGCATTTCTAATTTCTTCAACTGCTGAACCTCCACTTAAAGAAAGTTGAGTAAATATCAAAGTCATTCTTGAAACAATTTGAAATGTGTATTGTCCGAAAGCATCAAGCATCATTGATTTATCTTCGTGTTTTTCAGGGTCGTAGTAATGGGGAGGATTACCTAAAAACATAAGATTCAAGGTTGTTTCTCTTTCAACATCTAAAGCCCCCTTTTGCATTTCAATTTTTCCATTAGCCATCATGTTCATCAGTTCGCCAAAAGTTTCTTCACTCCATGTTTGAAATTCCGAAACAGTAACTCTTTCATGATTCATCTTAGGAAGCAAACCGATTTCAATAGCGTTAAGGTCGTCACCACTCATAGCCCCGAAAAGTCCGGGAATAGTAGCCATTTTACCCGAACCTGCCATTCTGCAAGGAACTAATTTTTGAATAACATTTTCAACCAAGTGGTCTTTTCCCTCACCGTGAGAAGAAACAATTCCCATATGTATCATGTCTTGCTTCCTTAGAGGGTTTAAACAGAATAATAATACTGCCTTTTTGAGAAAATCCTTAGCATAAAATTCTGCCCAAAGAGTATCATCCCTCATCATTAAATCCATCGGAGTTGTTTTCAACTCTTTACAAATCTTTTTGAAACCATTAAATTGTTTTTCAGTAAGTTGTGAGTCTTTAAGTCCTTCATCCAACTCCACTGATTCGCATAAAAAAGCCCTTTTCTTTCCATAATTAATAAACTTCCCACTTACTTCTACCCTTTTACCTTGCTTTTGGCTTCTCGTAAGAATTTTTAGAAAATCAGTCATTTCCTCATTAGTAATTCCTCCTTCAAGATAGTCCGATTTAGCATTGTGAGCAATAGCCGGAACTGAATACTCACCATCCGAAAGTGAAAAATCAATTAACACCCTATCGGAACCGGCTTTTTCATGAACTATTCCCTTAGTATTAATTTTGACACAAAATCCTGAGCCTTGCACTTGACCCTTTAAAATCTTTGCATTATAAACATCTGCGAGAGAAGTTTCAATGGATTCAAAAGTATCTGCACACTCTTCAACATAGTCAAATAATGCTTGCGGAATATCCTCCATGATAATCAATTATACTAAACACCTATTTAATGACCACTGTTGCACCTTGCACGATGAGAGGGAGGCTTTAAGTAGTAAAAAGGTATTCTAATAATATGGTTGAGTGGTTTGTTAATCCGGTTATTGATACAATATATGGAGAGGCTGACGCTACGGGCTTATTGGATAGAATGGTCTTGAACACCCCTATAACGGGTGTCGGTGGTGCAACAAATGATAATTATAATACATACCTGTCAATGATTTACCATTCTGCTTTGACCGAATTTGGATATAGAATTGGAGGAGTATTGAGTGAAAAGGCGGGCGGGCATTATTTAGGGCTTTGGGTTAATAAGATTAATAAAATGTATGAAAAAAAATATGGGGTCAAAAATGTTTTTTCTACACAACAACTAATCAAATTTGTGGTTTTTTTCGGCTATCTGTTATCTCCAGCAAGCCCTCAAGACCTAAATGAAGATTTGTCAATAGAATTAGATGTATTGGTTGAAAAAATTGCTGGACCCGGTGAAAAATATAATGATAAGGTTTATATGAATTCCGAAATGTTTAAAAATATTATTAT
>VMHT01118248.1_pt1 | contig 13418 bp, 9 predicted proteins | sample 4693611 | NCBI WGS metagenome assembly VMHT01 (sample SAMN12280063, study PRJNA550983) | marine metagenome | isolation source: seawater sampled from same location over 5 years 0.02-0.2 micron viral filtrate | place: USA: collected off the coast of southern California halfway between the port... ... | reverse complement strand
CAAATGCCAAATGCCAAATGCCAAATGCCAAATGCCAAATGAGGTTTGGTCAATCATCAAATGGCAAATGCCAAAATGGGTCGGACGAAGTCCTCGTCAAATGGCAAATCTCAAATGCCAAATGGCTAGGACAAAGTCCTCGGTAAATAACACCTTAAGAAACTTCGGTATATAAGTTGATAATGTTCGCTTAAGGGCATGGAATTTCATATTCGTAAACCTGTAGAATACGAAAAGATTATATCTGACAATACCTCGCGTAATATAGAATTGACAAGGCACCGTATGGCTGTCCAACAATTGCTCGATGCCAGAGATAATAATGAAAATCTGATATCACGTCTTGACGAATACATAAAATGCTACGATAATGTACATAAATCTCTCTTACCAGCACAGAAACTGCAGAAACAACCATCTTTTCACTGGATTGTTGATTCAAAAGCTATTTCGTCCTCATGTTGGAAGTTTGAGTCTATTGTGTCGCGGACCGTCTTGGCAAGTTTGATGCAAAGCAAAGGTGCTGCTCATTTGAAAGATAACGAGTACAAACACGCTTCAAAATCGTTCAAGATTGCTGTAGATAAACATACAGAGGCAATCAACGTACTTAAGTCATGGAAGTGGAAGCTTCCATCTACCAATCATATAATAGTGCAGTCTAGTTGGCATGTCTCACAAGCCCATCACCTACAAAGCATGCAGAATTTATGTATGCTCTGTGTTGGGCTGGAGAATGAGTTATCATCCAACAATCTTTATAAGATTTCTCAACGGGCAATGTCTTCTGCCGTGAAATCTATTGCCTTTTGGCCAGGCAAGCCGTCTACACTAAAATTATGTCAATCTATGCAGCACTTCATATCGGCGGATATGTTATGGGAGCGTGAAGAATATGGCGGATCTATTGAGCGATTACAATCCTGGTTTGGACACGATACTATAAACACGTTTGGGTTTACAAAATTACAAGAAGAATTTGATAAAGTCCCCTTTTTACTAAAGGAGCGGATACAAGTCAACAATGGCGCATATTTTGATCCAGTAAAAGCAGTTACACCACTACCGACCCCAGAAGAAGTTATATACATGGGACCCATTGACGTGCCCCATCCACAAAGTACTCGTAATATCCCAGAGGAACCCGGTCCACACGAGGAGCGTGCTCAAGAGCTACCGATCGTACTCGGGTGAGAGCATTTTCAACCTGATCCACGTCGTCTAAATCTACATAAACAACCGGTATTTTACGCTCAGCAGCCCAATATCTTCTCTTGGGACATGCTGTTTTGCCAGTCCAGATGAAAATCCACGATGCAGACGGAACTAAAGGTTGTATACGAGCCCACCATCTATCCAAATCAGTGTCTTCGTTACCTACTAATACAAAGACGTCCGAACAATATAAATATACGTCCATTTTGGTATTGAAACGAGAATGTGAAGGCGTGTCATGCACGGTTAAGTCAGGCAACAGATAATGATCCACAGTAATTGTAGACACATAGGAAGTTGATAAAATACCCGAGGACCAACGCTGACACAATGCAGACTTACCAACCTTCCTATCCCCAATTACAGTTACTATGTGCATTAAAAAAAAATTAGATCACTTATATATGATTAATCTAGCCTTCTTGTTCATCTTCACTAGAGCTGCCCTCATTGTCACTGTCTTGTTCTTCTTTAAGCTCACCAGCTCGAGCCTCCCTAAGACCGTCTTCACCTACAGCTATAGTTTCGCCTCCATCCTTCTTCACTTTATATTCGCGCGTGATCTCATCTACATTCGTGATCTTTCCGTTAACGTTGCCGTCCTTGATAACAACATCGGCTCCTTTCTGCAACATTGGATCGGCTACTTTTAATTGATGACGATAATATATTTTTCGGCCCATCTTATATGTTGCTGCCAATTCGTCATACGCTACTTTGCCATATATTTTTCCTCCGTCTGACTCAACATAGACAATTTCATCATCATTCAAGTCGTTTTCGAAAGTATCGACTTTATTCATGTCTGGTTCTATTTTTTGTACCTCGGTTTCGATATTTTGCAAAGTATATTTGCCCTTCTTAAATTCTATTACTTTGTAGATTTCATCTTCCCCAACGATTTTTACAAACCCTTCTAATGGCTTGACGTAGAGACGGAGAGATGATTCCTCAACAGTCCGGAGAGATGATTGCTCAACAGTCCCTTCTTTTCCATTGATATCACCTATTTCGTATGTTCCATCGCCTTTTACTTCAACAATCTTACATTTGTTAAAGTTTTCATCGTAAACATACCCCGTTTCAAACTCTGGTGTGTAAAAGATTATGTCTTCCGGGAACTTATCCTTATCAAGCTCAATCGTTTCATCACTCTTTTCGAGTTTGTATTTTTTTGTCTCGGTGTCGAAAGTACAGAAATATATAAGGTTAGACTCTCCATAGTGCACATATCGATCCACTGCATCACTGACCTCATCACTGTCACTGTCATCATCACTGTCACTGTCACTGACACTGTCAGCGTCTTCCTGGTGCCATTCGTCTTTCTTGAATCGGTAACTAAACTTTTCAATTCGAGTTTTGTCACTATAACTTTGTTTTGTATCGCCATCTTTGCCATGTAACTCTTTCCAGAACACCTGTGTAAGTGTCTTTTTAGATACTTGCCACAATTTTCCATTATCAAATTGAAGCTCACCAACTTGCCAATCCACTTGTTTTTCTTCATCTACAGCGGATAGAAGACTGGCTACCACTTTTTTCCTCTCATCGCCTACTTGTATTTCATAAACAATATCATCGCCAGAGGTTTTATCACTGGGTACCATGCGAATGATGGTGACAATGATGTCCTTTGAGTCCGAAGGATCATCATAGACAACTTTTTCCCCCTTTTTGAACTCTATCAAGTTGCGCAAATCTTGAAAATGTTCGCGGTTCAAATATTTGTGAACATCGCGTTGGTCTACAAAATTGATTTCAAACGAGTTTTGAGCAATCTTCCTGAATACTCTCTTGCTTGAATTAGGAATCTTCTTACCTTCCAATTTTTCTTTACCGCCACTCGTTCTTGAAACCCAAATCCAAATGGTATTATCTCTTTTATCAAGATAGTAGTTGTTCAAATCTTTTTCTTTAACTGTTGCTTTACTTGATTCGCTCTGCAATACATACTTGCGCCTAAACATATTCAAAGATTGAATCACGTAAATATCCCAATCATACATAACTGTATCCCCTTTGCTATATTCCATTGGTTCTTCGACACTTATATCTTTGTTATCGATCCTTTGGTCGCCAAACAAACGGTCATCTTTGTGTATTGGGTTTTGTCCAGGAGAAGATGGTGGGTAATTTAAGAACGGAAATTGTAATTGGGTTGTCAAGTTGACCATTTTGTCCAACAAATTGTCAAGTATGTATTTTTTGTTGTCGTAGTCAAATCCGGTAATTGTCCTCCTTTTCTCTTCAAATCTAATGTTAGTTCCAACTTGGAATTCTGGATTCCAGTCATTTTCTAAATCAGTTTCGTTCACTCTTATTTTTTCGCCTTTGTGCGTGGTAAGATCATATAGATATTCTCCATTATCGTTTTGGTCGTGGTTGTCGTCAACTATCACAAATTGAAGGGTATATTTTTTTCCACGATAGAACTCTGTTTGTCCATCAATATAGGCTTGATCATCATCACTTTGCTCTTCTTCGTCGGGGATATACTCTTGTGCCTTTTCTTGTTCTACACCTTCGGGGAGTTTATCCTCAACATATTTCAGAACATTTAAACGCACATCCACATCAATGTGATTATCCCAATCTTTTGCGTACCTTTCGTTCTTGTTACCTTTGGTCGGGTCTTGCCATTTTGGATTGTCTTTTGTCCGTACGCATTTGTAACTGTAATCATCTTTTTTTTCGACAACTCGAAGTTTTTCCCAGCCATTTGCCTGGAACTCTAATTTGATGTGTTGTGTGGGGTCGTCATCAGGTTTCTCATAATCCACTTTAGGTTTACGAGGATCGTATGCAAAGTATGCGTGAATGACGTCTTCTTCATTCAGCAATTCGTATTTTGGGTAACTCCAGTCGTCTTCTTTAGTATTAAACGACCACTCTTCTATTTTGTCATACTCAGTAACAGCTTCCAGCATATTTTCGTTTACATCGTACATCTTGATATATCTCATTACGTATGGCGAGCCCACTGTGGAACCGTCCGCGTCTTTCTCTTCGTATTTTACTTCGATCAAGAATCCGTTTTCTAATTTCTTAGGGTTTTCGATGAAAGATTCCTCAAGATCCACCAAGTCTTTTTTTATGCTGTATTGCTTCTTTTTAGTGAATTGAAATGTATACAAAGCTTCTGTATCGTTGACCAGTTTCAAACGCATTGTTTCTTCCGATTTCAATTTCAATAGCTTTTTCAAAAGTCCAGTGCGTTTCTTTTTAGGAATGAATACCGCTGTACCTTTGTGTTGTTTGTTCATAAAGTCTTTATTTTTTAGCTTTATCTTGTAGTAGAAACCTAAACTCATTTTTCTTTTCTTTGGAGGTTCGGCGGGAGCAAACAATCTCCTTTTTTGGACTCGAATACTCTTCAACTTCTTATTTGTATTGGAATGGTATACATATACATTAGGTACAAAAGAGTTAAACATTCAAATATCTTATACATACTATACTTATATACATCAAAAATTTCGTTTTACATTTGCAATCACTTTGTTTTCTTCTTGAAGCCATGTGAATATAGTTTGTCGAATATGTTGATTTAGATGTCTGTAGTCATCGTCATTATTTTGGTATAGACTCCTAGAAGTATTGTCCTGTGTTTTTGGCGTGCTTAATGGGGGTGTTCCAGACTCGCCGCAAAGTACGGGTGTATTGGGCGGTGCCTTTGTACCTGACATTAGCTACCTACATTTGGTTATGGTCACTAAGTACTGCAAAACCACAAAATTAGCACATATGTGATTGCATAGTTGATGTATATATTTTATGTAGATAAGCAGGTATGGTACGAATTGAAATAACAAAGGTAATATTGACACGTGGTGAAGATTGGGCTCTTGTGGAGTATCGTACTCCGGATGGTCGTGGAACATGCGGTGGTAAGTTTGGTTGCTTGGCAAGTCAGTTAGTTCCTGGACAGTATTATTCAGGTTCTTTTGCAACAAAGCGATCTTTTAATGGGAGTCGCAAGCAATCATTTCAAGGCGCTCCGCTGTCTCGTGTTGCGCATGCCTTGAAATGCGCTTTGCATCGTCAAGGCATTGGCTATATAGACCGTTCTGCCATATTTAGCCACTTGAAACCGTTTGATTCGCTTTTACACGCACTTAAGAACCGGACGTCGACTGCACTAATGTCAGTGCCCAAAATTGGCCGCAAGAAATTGCTTCGAATTTATTCTGCGTACGACGCGGTCGCAAAAGAGTTGTCTATGTCTATGGAATTCTGCAAGGTCTTTCCTAAATTGCACGAGTACATGAATAAAAATCAAATGACGGCGGCCTTGAAGTGGAAGAAGAACAAGATGGAAGATTTGGTCAAATTTATTCGTGCTGATCCCTGGCGTATAATGTATGATACAGAATACGATTCATTTCATGGCATTTCCGATAAACGCTCTGACTTTTTAAGTGCTACAACAAGCCGAAGTCGATTGCGAATGGTTCAATTGGCTGCGGGCGACTTGAAATTGCTAATGACAGATCCGCGCGCTAAACGATGTGAGGCCATCCATACAATCAAACACTATATGACTCAAACTGCAAATTACTGGATGCCCATTCATTCTTTCCTGGCCAAAGTAGGCCGAGAGAGAATTAGACCAGATTGGCCGTGTGTAGTCCGTGACAATCATGTGGCATTGGCCAGATATGCACAAGTCGAATCTTTTTTAGAAAAGACGTTTAAAAACATTACGGAGCAATACAAACAGCCCAATTGGGTTGCTCCCGAACCGTCTGAACAACTCGATGCGCACCAACGTCACGCAGTCATTCAAGCATGCGAGTCCCCCCTCTTCATATTACAGGGAGGCGCAGGCGTTGGCAAAACAACAGTATGCCGACACATCGTCAAAAGTCTTAAAGGAAAAGTTGTTTGTGCTGCTCCTACAGGTAAAGCTGCCCAGCGTTTGGCCGAAGTCACTGGGGTCGAATCATACACTGTACATCGGTTATACTACATGGCTGACTCTTCTACGTCATCTGGAGGAGAGCTAGACATGCCTGAAACATTGCTCTTAGATGAGCAGTCTATGCAAGAACCAGAAATTTTGGCTCAATTGCTATTCAAGCGCAATTTTAAGAAAATCATATTTGTGGGAGACACGGCCCAATTGACATCTGTCGGACCAGGTCAATTTTTCCGAGATATTTGCGAATCATACATCCCAAAGATAGAGCTGACAAAAATATACAGGTCTGGTCCCAACTCGTACATTGCAACAAATGGACAAAAAATAAGAGTTGGCGATACACAATTGGATACATCGCCAGAGTCGTTCATGGTGTATCCCTTCAAAAACGACGAGGATATTATAAAAAAGGCAAAGCAAATATATGATGAGACAGGCGAGATGCCTATGGTTCTCTGCAATACAAATGCCGAAGTTTGCGGTTTAAACGCACCTCTCAGAAGAATATGCAATCCAATTGGCATGAAGCCACACACCAGGGGCGTTTCCATGGATTATTTCAACAAAAAGTGGCGATATCAAGACTGGTGTTTTGGAGTGGGCGATGCCGTCATAAACATCACCAATAAATATGTCCCAATCGAGAGTTCAGGCGGCCTAGCAGTGGGGAAGAAACTTCAAGTGGCAAATGGAGAAATAGGCAAAGTTGTGCATGCCTCAGACAACACACTTCGTGTTAAGTTTGAATCTGTGGTTACCTTTAAAATATGCACAGATAGTTCAGCAAAGGACCAGGCAGAGGACTGTCTTGCAAGTGATTTCCTAAGACCAGCTTATGCATTAACGGTCAATAAAGCACAAGGCAGCGAATACCTAACTGTGATTGTTAAATCATCCTCTTCGTGGGGTGATAAACGCGAAAGATTTTACACTGCAATTACGCGCGCACAACAAAAATGCATTGTATACGAAGTGGGTTCCTCCAATTCAGATTGTATAAGAGCCCAACCAGCAACAAGGAAAACGTTCTTATTAAAGTAAATAGAAACGAGTATAAAAGATAAGGAAAAGAACATACGTATTATGACTACGACAGTTGTGAAAGCCATTCCCATGAGCGAAATTCACAAAAGATTCATTTACTCATTAAGAATGCTAATTGCCTTGAGTGTGTTTTTTTTATGTTATTTCTTCGATTGCGATAAACCAACCATGATGCTCGCATACATATTTTGGGCAACTTGGTTACCTTCATTTGGCCACGTTGCAGCAATTCATAACGAAATGTTTTCATTGGGATGTTATTCCATCACACAGGCTCTTTTATCTCTGACAATATTGTGCAGTGCTGTCTCAGTGTGTTCGTTTTACTACACTACAAACACCATATGCGAAGATTGTCGTGATCAGTTTGACAATCAGCATGAAACGTGTTTTTGGCCACCTGTCAATTCAACAATGATGATTGATATGTATGAGTGCAGCTCTCTCCCGACAAGTGATACTGTGTATGGTTTATCAGGTTGCTTTGCACTGCTTTCGTGCGTTGGACTGATGACAGCTTATCAGGCCGAATTTATCATTGACCAAAAAAATGTAAATGTCATCGTCGTTGAAAATGCAGCACCCAATATAGAAGTTTGAAATATACATTATCTTCTATTTTGTGGAGGGATAAAGTAATTGAAGGGTTGCCTGCACAATGGGCACTTTGTGTTTCCACGGTTTAACCATGCGTCAATACAAACTTCATGGCAACATTTTTCACAGTTCTTACAACATTTGACCGCTTCATTTGCTTTCAAATCTTCTAAACAAATGGCGCATTCGGTATTGGCATTCTCTTCTCGTTTTGCCTTTTGCCACTTATTGTATAACTTTAGCCACATTGTAAAATTGTATGTCTTAAGCCATAAATATTTATCTAGATCAAATTTCGTTCTCAACGTCCACCATTCTACCTGTTTCCTGTATAATGCTCTGTCAGCTTTGTCCAATATAGAATCTCTATCTGGGTCAAAGTCGAGGTTTTCGCCACGGGAATTTTTCATTTTCAATTCCTCAATGATTTGTTTATTACTCCATAATTCATATCGGTCAAGGATTTTGTGTTCTTTTAGCCACTCGAATCGGTGTCCAGGACCTTTCTTTTCAGGATCTTTCTGACGTTCGAACCAATATTTCAATTGTGTCATGTACTCATCTTCGTCTATATCAAGCAGGAACGTTTCATAAGCTGGGTCAAAATTTGGATTCTCAATGAGATATTCTTCTCGATTCCATCCAAGGGTGGATTCGCCTTTAGTCTTTGATTCGCCTCCACTCTTTGATTCGCCTCCACTCTTTATTGGCAGTCTTGTCAGCGCCGATTTTCCTGGAGGTGGCCCGGGAGGACGTGGAGGTGGTCCGGGAGGACGTGGAGGTGGTTGGTTACGCCACGGATGCGGCGGGGGTGCCGGCTGCACTCGGTTTTCGGTTCTTGGAGAACGTTGCCCTACAACATATGTACCACTATTCCTATTATTTTTCCCAGGCTTACAGTACTCGCGTAGAAAAATGATACCTAAGATTACATTTATTACAAGGGTAACGATGAGACCTATGACCAGAATCTCATAGGTCGAATTGTTCATACACTTGTACACACCTAACTTAAATAGGTTCAAAGTTTGTTTAGTTTTTAACTAAATCTTGTATTTACTTGCTCAGTTATTATACCAGATGACACATCGATTGAGGGTCGAGGTATCTAACCCTATATGTACATCGGTTGAAAATTGTCCGGTATGTTGGCAACCTATGTGGGCATCTGTTCAGTTATCGTGTGGCCATGCGTATCATGTCAAGTGCATCGACGCTTGGTTCTATCGTTGTGCGTGTGCAGGTCCTGAGGTGTGTCTGACATGTCCATATTGTAGGCACGTTTTTTCGCCCCCGCCATCTCCGGCTGTTTGTAGGCATTCGTCACCGTTAGCGTCGCCGTCGTCTTCGGTTGATTCGGCAATATCCGATGCTTCACAGCCGTCCATTCAATCTGGTTGCTGTTTCGCGACGGTACGATTGTGGCCATCAATTTCTCGTCGACGCAGGAGTCGGACAGTCCCTTGATACAAATTTCATTGTTCCACGGCTCCGCATATGCCAACTTGTGAAAATCCGAAATGGCGTATGCAAAGGCTTCGGACGGCTCAACAACGAATCTGCCCGAGCCGCCGGATGTAATAATCATGCACGGAGTCCTTACACACAAACAATTGTACATAGCAATACTCAAATCACTAAAATCAACAGAGTCCCATTTCCATGGAGAACGAATTGGTGAAGGCATTCCACCACGACGAATAACTTTAATGCCGCCTGCAAACATGGGTCTGAAGCCTGTTAAAATTCTATCGCCATCAAATGTTTGGCACAAGTGCCAGCGCAATGAGACTTTGACGACATCACCTCGGTCCAGCTTTTCACATGTGCCTGTAATTTCGTTGTCCTTGTGAAACAGAGGAATATATATCCTGCGCTTACCGCGTTTCGACTGTGAATAAGTCTCAAAGGACAGGAGTTTGGGTACACGGCAAGTATTCCAAAAAGTCTCAAAAGGCATGCCCGATGTATCAATTTGATCAGAGTCAAATGCTACTTGAGCAATAGACCTTAATTCTTGTACCATACTTTCATACCACTCGGCCGTTGCTTCAACAGTCAATGTCTGCTTGACATCATCAAAAGTATTTATCGAAGATATCATCACGCGACACTCAGGAGTCAACACGCGCCATTCTTCGTTGTCCACAAAAAAGTACGTTGTCTTCCCACGTGACGTCGAACCAAATTGTTTTGCAGAGTTCGGTGACCCATTTGATGTCATCTTCTTGTGCTCAATGAAAACCATAGCATTCTGCAAATCCTGAAACAGACTGGTTCGCAATTCGACAATATTCATTTTGACACATATATAAGCAAACTAAAAATCCAACTGCACATATTTGTTACTTATGTCTATTTAAGTCCGTTTTTTTGTGTTTAAAAATGCTCTTTGAGCGTTTTGTTTTCATATTGTACTTGTTGTTCATGTACACTTTGTATTTATTAGGATCGATATATGCATCAAGTCTTTGTTTCGTACCTTTGATTGCATTAAATACGACATTATTTTCTGTAATTATTGTCACTCTTTTCCAGCTTCAAAAACTTGTGAAACAATCTCCTATGCAACAAGCAGACAAATGGTCTACATTAGCATGGTCTTCGGTACACATAATTATCTCCTCTTTATTCTTAATAGACGCATTTCAATTAACAAATGTCCTTATTGTTCTGGCAATTGCTGGTATTGGCCTGACCGTTCTTATTCTAATTGTGGCCATATGCTCGTGCTATGTTATTATTATGAATGGCAGAGAGTGGGCTCCACACATACATTTGACCTGTATTTGTTTCTGGGTATTGGTGCAATATATGTCTACGCGACTACCAATGGATGGCTTGAAATACGTCACATCTGTCCCAGTTATTGCAATGGCATTCTTGCGTGTATACGAGCATGTTGAAGAGGGCATTGATAGGCGGTCATTCTTAGAATGGGCTCTATGGTGTCTTTGTATTTTATTCCATGTATTTCTCGATTCGAACTTTTGGGCGCCTGAAACGTTCTATTGGTGTTTGTTATTCGTTGTTTGCCTTATGACATTGAGTAGTCGCCATATATCAAAATTAGGCACACTGTGCCTCCTACCATTTGCCATCATTCCTTTTGGTGCATATGCCTGTTTTAGATCATTTCAGGGATATAGCTCAGTGGACATTGGTTCGCAAATTGCCAAAATGTATGATGACTTGACAGCAGCCAAGCCCTATGAGCCTTTTGAAATTGAACATGTGGAGGACGATTTCGACACGCCATTGTGACATCATGTCTCCATCAAATAGTAATAAAACCTTCATCGCTCCAAAATGAAGAAGAGCAATTTTTTATTACCCAAAAGTTCATACATACAGTACACAATAATATTTTGGACATGTAAAATACTCGACAGCGGCTTAAGTACTGCACAAGGCGTCAATATGAGGATAAATCCGTAAATACTCTTAGTATGAACAGGCAAAGAGTATAAAGACCTTAGGTATGTAATTAAATGGAAAGAAATATATTTCTTGTTCTTTTCTTGTATTTATTTTTCGTACTAGTGTCACGGCATCATGAGCCCGATATGCCTGAAGTGAAAAGGCAAATCAAATTGGAAGCCAAAGTGACGAAACCGTTTCTGAGAGAACCTAGTAGCTCTGAACAGTTGAAGAAACCCGATCATTCAAAAGCACAGGTTGATGATCATTCAAAAGCACAGATTGATCTACCTATGCCTAAATCAAAACCGTTCAAAGGGCGAACGAAATCACAGTTATGGAGAACGGGCTATGATGCAAACGTCCTACTGCATTGCCAGAAAGACGGGAAAATTTTTGACAAAACGATTCGAGAATTGGTACCGTCTACTGATAAGCTCTTTGTTGTGGGCAATGGACCTTCTTCAAAAAATATAGAAACGTACTTGGATGATTATGACAAGGTTGTTCGGTTTAATAAGGCCCCGATTGGTGTCCATGGAGTCGGCACGCGTACAGACATTCATGTGGTAAATGTACACGTCACTGACTTTCATGGACCTTTGGTCATCTTCATGGAGTGCTCAAAACGTGGAAGAGACATTTCTGAGCGATCAAAACCGGGACAGACATTCTGTCGGGTCGATAAAATAAATGAATTATGCAGACGCGACCCAAGCCGAGGATTCTTATTTTTGTCTATTGCACGCACTAGATCGACAGTGGTGTCTGGGTTTGACAAGTTACGTTCACATGGAAATAATCACTATTATGGCAAGCCCGCAAGAATGTATCACGGCATGAACGTGGAGCATGCCATAGTTGTGAAAGATCCATGGCCTGTCAAAAAGTATTCAGAAATGCCACGACCTTCGAAGTCATACGCAAAACCTAAACAAAAAGGCAATGACGTCCCCATCATATCGAAGGATGCCGTTTCTAAAATACGTTCCCTGGCATTTAATGATGTTGTTGACCTAAAAAATGGAAATATACCACGATATCATACATGTGCAGTTGTTGGGAGTTCTTCACAATTGCTAAAATACCGACTTGGTTCAGTGATTGATACATTTGATGCAGTTTTTCGAAGCAATAAAGCTGTGTATAAATCATACGAAAAATATGTCGGTTCAAAAACAACTGTCCGTGCATACAATCCAGTAATGAGCATCAAAGGTCTTATCAACGATTACGACGTATCTATTCAACACATAGATCCTGATTATATTCGTAGCCCAATATCTGCAAGGAATACTTGGTTCAAACAAAAGGACAACGGCAAAACCCATTTTCTTTTGAAAAGTTTGGGCATTGAGTTGTGCAACTACTTGGCGTATTCTTCCATGTATCCGAATGATTTGTCGGTTCACACATTGTTTTGGGAATGGTTTTCGGGAAAGTCGTCTGTTTATTGGCACCCGCACGGTAAGAAGATTCCTCGTTTTTCTCCAGAACATTGTTCGACGGGATTAGTCACACTAATTGACGCAATGTTGTTATGTGACGAAATAACAGTGTTTGGTTACAGCGGTTGTCCGGGATTTGATACTTCGTTCGGCAAGGAGCATTACTTCACTAACCCTGGTGTCAAAAAATTCCTACCCAAAGTTCAAAAACGTTATGCTTCAGCACAAACATCAGTGATCGATGCATTGATGCCATATTCATTTTTTAAGTGTGCATATACAGATCACCGTCCAAACTGTAAAGAACTGTCTCAATTGAACATTGAAAAAGCCCAGGATTGTGCTGTGGTTGGCAGTTCTGGGATTTTAAAAGGGTCTGGCCATGGCGCAGAAATAGATAATCATGACGTGATATTACGAATGAATTTGGCTCCAGTCGCTGGATATGAAAGCGATGTTGGTAGTCGGACAGATGTTCGTTTGGTCAATTGCCCTTCATGGAATGCTGTTTCAAAGCGCACGAATGCAGAAAAAATATCATACTTGCAAAAGATTGATCCAAACTCAAATGCACATTTGATTTCGTGTAGTGGTCCTACACCGTCTTCAAAATGGTCGCATGCATTTCGTAACGAGTGCTTGTATGGTACATCGATATTCACAAAAGCCGAGATGAGGAAACACTTGAAAGATCGTGGCAAAAAATACGAGCCTGCTTTTGGTTTCGAAACCGTTGTGCGAGCATTGTATAGTTGCTCCAGAGTGCACGT
>VMHT01162459.1_pt1 | contig 13419 bp, 6 predicted proteins | sample 4693611 | NCBI WGS metagenome assembly VMHT01 (sample SAMN12280063, study PRJNA550983) | marine metagenome | isolation source: seawater sampled from same location over 5 years 0.02-0.2 micron viral filtrate | place: USA: collected off the coast of southern California halfway between the port... ... | reverse complement strand
TTTACGATGTTTCTTCCGATTTGAATTTCGGAAAACACGCTTCCTAAGTTCTTGAACTTAGTACTAGGTTCGCCTACAAAGATAGGAAGCGCCCCGCCGGGATTATTCCTTGCCTCAGGTTTCCAACCGGCACAGTAGAATGTATCTCCAGCAAGTACCTCTCGCTTTAATTTATCACTCCATAGGCTACATACACCTACTTCCCTAGTAGCATTATCAACAGTACCAATTGGTGACCAGTAGGCACAATTGTTGCAGTTGTTTCCTGTTTTCGGGTCTGGCTTTTTCTTGATTTTGGTTCCCTTAACTGAATCGCTGACTTTCTTTTTGGTGAAAGTCTGTGGAGGATTTTGCTTGACTTCATCCACCATTCCTTCGACTACATTCATCAGTTCTTCGTCAGATACGTTGGGTATCTTCTTGTTTTGGTCCTTTGCCGCGAGTTCTAGAGCAGTGCGAACCTTTGCCACCTTCTTGTAGTTTGAACCGTTTACAAGATACTTCGCATGGAATTCCAGTTTGTAATGATTCATGACGGCTTCAAATAATTTGACCCGGAACAGTGTTCTTCCTATGTGGCTGTGAGTGTAAACTGGCATACTGATACCATAGTTGGTGTACATGTAGTATGCAAGATGACTTTCAACGTCGCTGTATTCTGCGTATGCTTCGTCCCAGTCCTGTGCTTCGATTTCATCTAGAAGTTCTTGGTATTCACCTTGGACGTAAGAGAAATCACTTTTGTTTCCATGGTAGCCTCCTGTGTCAATGAAATCCTCTTGGACTCTCAACGGGCGATATCCTTCTTGTGTCATTTCTTGACCCAATTGACTGGCTAAACGCTGTTTGTACGATTCCGGAATGGGAAAGGCCATCGGGTTACGTTTGATATCATCCAAGACCTTACCCTTGTCTTTATTGAAACGGTTTGCAAGCCCTTGAATACCCGAATACTGGTCTACTGAAATGTATAATCCGGGAATTCCAAGTTTCTGGGCTTCAAGAAGATTACCGGGATGGTTGTCGAAGAACATACGCACATCGTAGCGATGTTGATAGTCACGAAGTGCGTTGAACTTGTACGAAGTGGTTTTACCATCTGTGTCAGGTTTCATCGACAGGAGTTCAAAGCCGTTCTTGTCGCGCATGATTGGGAAGCCATGACGGCTGAGTTGGTTCTTGGTCGCTTCAAAGATACGACGTGGTCTGCCAGTGCAATATGCGATTGTGTATCCTTGCTGTTGAAGGCTGTTGACTAAATCAAGTGCGCCGGGGATAACGGAGTCGAGGTCGAACCGTTCTGGACTGTAAAAGAAATCACGGAACGCGGGGACTCCCTTTGGGTGGGATTTCTTTCCTCTTTGTGTAGGGTCAAACAAACCTGCGCGAATAGCGGAGCGCATTCGCTGTGATGTATCGATTAGTGTGTCATCTATATCAAATACTGCCATCTTAGTAGCCGGTTCGGATGCAGGGGCCCAAACTACTGGTGATACTGACTGCATCACTTTAGCCGAAGAGGTGTCATCGCTATTACTCTTCCGAGCAGGATTCGCCAGTGGGAAGTCAGAACCAACGTCATTTGGGTCGTACGGCCTGTTGCCATAACTGATTAATTTTGTCGAACTGTCGTACCCTCCTCCCAATTTGTATGGGTTTTCGTATCCGGGAGGTGCATTGTCCGGGTTTGGGATGCGCACCCAATATTCACGACCATCTGAGGCTCGCATAACTGCCATATTACCAAAAATCGCTACCTTGACTGTTACTCCATCAACATTGTAATATCGAACATTTGATTCATTTAATGGTCCTGATTGTACTACTTGTAATGGATACTCTTGTATCTTGTCTGGTTGGGGTACATTGTCGACGACTTTTAGTGGTGTAACTGGCAATGGTTCCCACCTTGCCGGATGATGACAAACACCTGTGAAGTCCCTCATCAAGCATTTTTTGAAAAATGTGTCGAAATGTACCCAACAATATCCTTTTTGTCCCCACTTGGTTCCCCATGAATTTTTGACGAGAACAAATCGGTCGTTTTCGTTGCGAACAGTGTTATAGGAATTATCCTTGATATCTTTTCCATCGCCTATTTTGACCCCCCATATTGTAATCACGTGTCCATATCTATCCTTCGGGTCAATTGAAGCGTCGGAATAGTCTTTATCAATGTACACGTGATGGTTCCGCCCCATCTTATCCATATTCCCGCCATCGTAGTGTGAGAATGCTACTGACAATGGAGAGCCTGCCCAAATACTGGAACAAACATAATCCCAAGCGTTTTCGATTACGGGTCTTCTCGACTGCCAGAATGGTGTTGCACGACTTTCTTTGTCGATATTACCGTAAGGGAGGACTGTTTTGTGAGGTACTAGATTTGCTGGACTAGCATGGTTCGCTTCCGCTTCATTCATTGCGGTTTTGTATTCTCGTTGTGTTTTTTTCTCTAGTCCTAAGTATTCTTTATGGTGGAAATCATCCATGGAAACGTACCCATTCCCCGAGAGTTGCGCCAGTAAAACGTATGATTGCTTTGAGCCTTCTATTTTCCCGGCCTCTTTTTTGGTGAGATTCGCGTCTTTTGGAACCTTATCTAATATTCCAGTTTTATCGTACTCTAGAATGGCTCCGTATGCTGGGGACAGTATTTTGTTAGTGTGCCAATTTAAGATGTCAGTATCAGCATATGCGAAGCAGTTTCCACCCTGTTGATGCAATACCGGTGTAAGTTTATTGGAAATACCTCGCTTGTGGCGCCATTTTGGGTTTCGTAATGACCATACTTCAGTCGGTCTTGGTAATCTTAGTTGGGCGACGAAAACTCCACGATATCCATTGTGTTTGGCGGGTGGGGAAGTGTGTGTTGTAACTACTTGTGTGTATAAGCCACAACCTCCTAGTTTGGTGTAACTGTCGGCCGCTTCTAATGTAAGAATACTGTATTGACGACCGTAATCCCGGATGAGTTCGGGCATTGCCGGTTCATCGATGAATTCGGTAGTAGGGGGTGTAGGCGGAATAATTACTTCACTGTGAATAGTGATTATGTCTGTATCTGTATCCTCTCCCGGTATTTTTTCATCTTCGGAGGGTTCTACAATTTCTATTTTGTTCGTGCCCGTGATTGGAGGATAGTAAGGATACGGTTGGTTTACTGTTCGTTGTCCACTTTGAAGGTTATCACGAGATTGAAGTTTAGACACGAAACGGTCGTGTACGTTTGTGTTGTGATGTTTATGCTGTTGAGTAATGGTTCGGTTATCTGAATCTCCGCTTGGGAAGGCTTTACCATCGACTATTTGATTACCTGCGCCCCAGTCGTAACTTGACCAATAAGTGGCACTGCGTCCTTTGCGAACTCCCCATGGATTTCGTGGTGCGGGGTTCTTTTTAATTTGGCAACGGCCACATTGACCAGTGGAATCTTCGTTTGAGAAGGAACAAACCGTACATCGCCACATCTAATCACCTTTTCTTACTCTTACCCGGATTCGTCTTGATTCTGGGGGACTTGCCGGCAATCTTCATGCGCTGTCCTAATAGTTTTGATGCGGAGCCCATTGCTTGAGTTGCTTCCTTGCCCAGTTTGAATTTCTCAAGTAGGTCTTTGGGCGTATCCATAATGCCCTTTAGGCGGTCACGTTGAAGTTTTTCTTCGGCCTTTGTATCGTCGTATGCTTGTTGAAGTATTGGGAGTGCGTAATCGTCTGCAATTCTAGCCGCCGCCGACCTGTCCGCAGGCGAACTGGCAAATCCAACTGAAGGTGTGGGTACGCGTTCTTCGCCTACAATAGAAGCCATAGCCTCGTCTACATCGACTCCCCGAAGGAGTTCGTTATACTGTTCATTGGTGTCCTTGTCCCATCTCAATTCGATACCGCCCATGGCATCTGATTGGCTAGCGTTCGCAATACGTTCAAGAAGACCATCAGTAGTAGTACCAGATTTATCTTCAGCATTAGCGAGGAACTTTGCTACGCGTGATTTGAAAAATTTAGAATCTTCAGATGGCAGTATAACACCCATAACCCGTGCAATTTCTTTGGACTCGCCTTGTATGGTTTCGTAATGCGTACGCACTGCAATGGCGAATGCTACTGCTTGATACGGTGCTACTTTGATTCCAGCACCTAGAGCGTTTGATGCAGTGGCGGCTCGGTTTGCCTTTTCTGTTAAATCTTGCATCAAATCTATCATGCTCGTCATGTATTTTTCGGCTGACTCAGCGAAAGCGAATACTTCGACTCCTTCGTCCATAAAAATACCAGATTTCTTCATTGATACAATAAGGGTGAGGTTCATTGCTAGAACATCGACTGTGTTCTCACAAAGAAGTGCGTAGCCCTCATATATGCCTCCTCGTGCAATCATGTTTGCACGTGGTCCTTTGACTGAAACAGGATGGCTGAACATGATTTGTTCTATCACGTTTAGAACTTGTTTGCGGCTGACGTAAACCATTTGGTTTAGGTTACGAATTCGCAGTTGTGTTTCTTCTGCGTAGGTTGCTTCGTCGCGTGTATCCAGTTCTTCGCGGTAATCTTCCAGCGCTTGTTGCTCATCAGTGATTTCTACACGAATCCGTTCTTGTTCTTTTTCTAGACGAACTACGGCGTTATTTGCCGCGATTTCCTTGCTCTCGATATCTATGACTAGAGCCTTAAGTTTCTTGAGTTTGTCCTTGGCCTTTCTTGCTTGTGCGGTACGGTGCTTGTCTTTGCTAGCCGCTATCTGATTTAACCGCTCATTCACTTTCTTGGCTTCTTTCTTGAGTTCCTTCTTTTTCCTATTCAGTTCGTTGACTGCGTCCAGTTGGATAAGGACTTCGTTGCCTAAGGCCCTGAGAGTTTTTTGGTGGACTTTGATTTTCCTCTCCTCCGCCTTTGTCATTTTCTTCGCGTCGTTGTAACGGGTCAGTTCAGTGTCGATGTGTGACTGAAGTGCCTTGGAAGCATTCTGTTGTAGTTTGAGTCGTTCATCGGCAATTATTCGCTCAAATTCTTTGACTTTGTTTTGGACGAATGGTGAAGACTTGAAAGACCTCTGAATATCGGATTGTGGACGACTTCTCAAATCAAGCAAGCGCTTCTCTAATGTCATCTTCAGTTTTGCTCGGCCTTCGGTATCTAGGCCTTCAAACATATCCCTGCGTGTTTGTTTGAACGCTTTCCCTGCTTTTTTCCGGGCTTTCTTATTGGCGTTACCGAACATCATAAGTCCTCCATCATCCATTCAATCAGCGCTTCTTCGACTGCTGGGTCAATGTTACCTGCTTGAATTAGGTTCATGACTTCGGCCGCAATTTGTTCGTTTCGTTCTTCATTGCGATTGAATACCGTGTTGAACATTCTGCCCACGAATCCTTCTAGTGATTCTTGTTCTTCTTGTTGTTGTCCTTGACCGAGGCAGTTTTCTAAGCACCATACCATTAGTGTGTAGGTGAAAGTAACATCGTCATCGCTTGGTGTGTAGTTGTATGCGCTCTTGGAATGCTTGATGATTTCTCGTAGGATAAACAGACTAGAAAGTCCATCAGAAACATCAACGTCTAAGTTGAAGATTGCGGAGCCGTTTTGATGCGCGACTCTCATGAAATCAGGCAAATAAGTCATTGCGAGATGCTTGACAATCATAGCACGGACAAGCCTTAGTTGCTCTTGTGTTACATTGCCTCCGGGACCAGCGCCATAGTTGTTATCGTCGGCGGCTTCTGGAAAGATTTGTCCCTTTGTTTCTGTCATTGGACTTGCATTACGAAGTGTCGTGAACGCGGCGTCTAGTACTTCAAAGTCGTGCCCATTACCCGCGTCATAAACTACGGGGTCCACATCCCTGTAATGGTCAGGTACTTTGTCGAATTTGCTTTTACTGTCGAGAAGTGACATTGCAGACATGATGCGTTGTAGCATTTCAAGCGAAAGTTGTGTTTCGGCGTCGTTGTCAAGGCCTTGCATTTGGGCGAATAGTGCGTTCAAACGCATTGCGTATTCGGCCACCTTGCCGAAAGGTACGGTTTCAGGGTCGCATTCAGCGACTTCTCGTAGTTGGTCGTACGATAAAGCAAAGCGACGATTGCGTCCGATGCTTGTATCGTAATAAGTAATGTCGATTTCCATTTGGTCGTCGATACGGAAGTGGCTGTTAATCTTAGGGGAGAGGAATTCGCTTGGGTCATAACTGCTACCGTTCAAGCCAGTGATATGGTCTTTGTATTTTGCCAACATTTCCATCATGGAGAACACCATAGGCTCAGGCCAGCCAATCGGAAGTGGATGAAGACCCGGGAGGTCAATTTCGTAAAGAATTGGCGTTTCAGTAACTACGGTGATTAGAGCGCGGTCATAGTCCAATGGGCCTAATGTGTCAATGTTGTTGTCTGTTTGATAGTCGAGGATTGCGTTGACTAATGAGTCCCGTGTTCGGCCTGCCCTACCTTGCGGTATATTGCCTCCCATGTTTGTCAGAATGTTACGCATATCATTCACTGAATAAACGCGCCTGCTTCCGTTGGACGCTTGCAATTCTTCTTCACTGTACGGACCAAGTTGAGGTGGGCGCATCAATTCACCTGTTTGTCGATATCGTGCCGCACCTTCTGGTCGTGTGAATGAAAATGCCCGATTGTTGACAGCCCCCTGTGAGTTGCGAACGAACATTTCTTCTCTTGCCGCTCGGGACATAGCGAACAAACGTCGTGCGGCTTCGACATAGGTTTCGGGGCTATGTTTGTTTTGTCCGGTAATATCGCGTTGTTCTTGAACGCTGAATAGAGAGCGGAGAAGTCCCGGGATATCGAGATTGCGGAGTCGGTCCCCGACGAACTGCCAAGAAAATGGTGTTGTTCCGGGTCCAACAGCGAACTGATGATGCAATGGCATTACAACGAAGTTTCCACCACCTTCGGCGTCGGAATAGTCTGGGAGTACACGGGCGCCACTTACGTAAGTGGGTGGTGTGCCTCCTTCCCTTAGTAGGCGTTCGGCTCGTGTAATGTAGGTGTTGCGATTGCTACGGGTTCCCATTAATCTACGGGAATGCTGGAAGGTTTCTCGTTCTTGGTCCGCCGCAGGTAGAATGACGAATCGCATATGCGGTACAAGGAATACTGGATGAACCATCATTGCCATCTCCCTGCCATAATAGAAATCTTTGGGGTCTGTCGCCACTCGTTCAAGCATGTATCGGACTTGATGGCTCATTTCTCGTTCACGCGCGGCTCTTGATGCACGGGATGTGCTGTCGCCAATGTCGCGCTGGAGGCTTGGTACTACTTCTTGTTGTAGATGTTTGATGAACTGTCCGGCGGATGCTTCTGCTACTAGGTATGGGCTTAGAACAGTGTGACAGAAGCGGAAGAATAGTTCCTGACTTGTCTGGTACCGAGAAGGCAAGCGATGGTTGTCGAAGAACTGGTCGTTGTTGCTCATACTGTAAGTGGTACGGAATTGGTTTTCGGGGCTACCATCTCCGTGTGTTTCCACCATTGGGTGAATCGAATATCCTTCTTCAGCAAAGTATTCTTTCAGTCGGCGGTCAATGTCGGCACTGAATATTTCTTCCTTCCCTGCAATGATTTGCGCGGGTGAAGCGATACGGTCGACAGGGTTGTTGAGTACGCCTCCGGGGTGAGTGTCGCTTGGTTCGACTAAACGGGCGCGCATCAATGCGACTGAGGCCGCCGTGGTTCGGCCAGTTACAGAAGTACGAGGGGTGTTTGCCACAGAAATAAGATTACAGATGGCGTTGAATAGCCCATATTGCTCAATCATGTCATTGACCATGTGTGGCGTGATGTTTTCTGGAAGAAGTTCTGGGTAATTGTTGCCTCGTTGGTCGACAACGGGCGTATAAAAATCTGTAAATTCGTAAGGCATGGCCGGGTTGGTGTGAATGTTAGACCCCGGTATAACACGAAAATCTCCACCTTGCTGTACTTCTTGAAGTCCAACAACTCGCCCATGCGAGTCTTGGGTACTGAAATTGGCGTCTGGTAGACCTTCTTCACGCAACCTTGACCGAACCATTTCGTATACTTCTAGGAAAGAAGGTACTGGCCCGGGAATATTTAGTGAAATCATGCAATCGCCTCAGAAACCGGTAGCAGGGTCTAGGATTAGGAGTTGCCGGCCGACTTCGTCAGTTGAATAGATGTAGTTGTTCGGAGCGGATGGCAATGTATTAAAGCGAGATTTCGTGTAATCCTTGATGCGTTCTTGGTCATTATTCATGTTGTATTTGATGGTATTAGGGAAACCTAGTGCTGTGTTACTTGTTTGCTTTGAGAGCATGAACGGGATTGCTATTATTCCCCCTATGAGTGCCCCACGTTGGGCACTTGTTGAGCGCGGTAGTGAAGGCTTGAATCCCATAGAGTAAGCAAACAGTTCACGGTCGACTAGTGTAGCAACACCGGAAAGACCTGCAATAGCACCAGTACCTGCAATAATAATCAGTGCGTCGCGCGCGTTCAGTGATTTGAGTTTGTCAATCAAGTTCATGCTTTCTTCCCCCTGCTCTTGGCAATTTTGCGTTGAAGTTTGTCGTAGAAATTACCACGGTACTTCGCTGGAATTATGAAGCGGGTTGGTAAACTCTTAGTCGACTTGAATTCAGGGAGTCCGTATTCATCGCCAAACTTAGCGAAGGCTTTCTTGAGTTCAGCGCTACCCTTCATCAATGCAATTGTCCGAACGTTCTTTCCATCGACTGTCGTGTTTGCCGCTTGGAAATGAGATGTAGGTAATCGCATGAGCCATGGGACTTCTACTCCCAATTCCTTGTGTTTGCCTGTGTGAACGAATACTCCGCCGTAGGATTGCTTTGGTGGTACAAGTTTGGTAAGGCCAAGGATACGCTCGCTTTGTGTCTTGCCTAGTTTGCGTTCTTCGTCAGTAAGTTTCTTGGAGAACTCGATTTGTGTTTTTGGTAGTAGTTGTACGTATAGGAACTTTCCTCGTCCTAATGCTACTTCTCCTCCATATCCGGGGTTGGCTCGGGGGGCTCCGGGTCCGGCAAAGTCGCCTCCCCTTGGGTCCATGTCGCGTCCACCGCGACGTCCACCGCCACGGCCACCGCCACGGCCACCGCCACCGCCGCCACCGCCACGGCCGCCACCGCCACGGCCACCGCCGCCGCCTCGACCGCCGCCTCGGCGTGAGTCCCCACGGCCCGAGGTTCTGTTTTCTGAACCTCGTCGTCGTTCGTCGAGTATGCGCTGTGTACCTCGGCGTTCTCGGTCGTTTTGGGTATCCACAATATCGGCTTGACTTGATAGTGCCGCAAATTCTTGTTCGGAAATTTCGACGAAGTTTTTCTCGCCTTTCTTCAACCAACGGGCCACTGGGGCGGCGTTAGATGCTGATGTGACTTGTGTGTAAACACCGTCTTTTAATTTCTTCATATCGAGTTGGCCGTCTTTCTTAAGTGCCGAAGCAAGGTTCTCGTTGAACATGAAGTAATGTTGTTCGGGCGGGGAATTCTTGTGTGGCTTGAAAATAGTGAGCAACGGTTGGTGTCCTGCGTATTCTGGACTCGATGGGTCAAACATTCCGGAGTATCCAACTTGCGGCTTGTAGTTGAACGGCGGCTTGAACAAAATATCGAGGTTCGTCCGCATGGTGCGAATATCGCCACGCTCAAACGAAGAAATAATTGCCAGCATCATTTCAAACGCACCCATTGGGTCATGGTTGTTGTTCGTGGTACTGAATGCGTAATTACGGCCTTGGGCCAACGACATACGACGCATTTCTTCGACCACTGCTACTTCTTCTTGGGAAGGTGGTACATATCGTGTCATTACTGCTTGATGAATTTGTGCGTTTTCGTGTTGTCGAACTCGTGGTAGTTCGTAGTAATTGTAACCCCGAATGCGAAGACTTGCGATGATATCGATAATCAACCCATACATTCGGTCAAATTTGGTTGTAGCGATATCTAGGTTCTGGTGAAACTTGAATCCGTTGGTAAGTAGGCGTGTAATGATACCCGCCTTTGCCATTGTATCTGCTTGGGTGTTTCCTTCACAGCGACGGAGTAATTGGGAATGGTCACGGTCCAGTTCCATTGCTTTGACGAAATGGAATGCGATTGCGCGGTCTTCCATGGACACACTTGTATTCAATTCAGCCCCAACATCTCCTTCGGTCATGTTATCGATGTATGATTGCCATGTACGAGCATCGACCAGTTTGACTAAGTGGGTCTTGCGGAAATCACCTGCGCGGATTCCCATTCGCTCAAGGAACCTATTGAATGGGCTTAGTAGTCCACCGCGTTCACTTCCACGGGTAAGGCGTAGTGCTTGCCATGGGACTCCTGCAAGAGCCGAGAAGATGGTGTCGCTTCCTGTAACTGGGTTAACGAATACGGCTTCACCTGCTTCAATATCGGAATCAGAAAGAACAACATCAGTATCGAGGTTCATTTGTACATCAGTATCATAGGTCGTGGTTCCTGCTTCTGATACAAATGGGTCGTCGTGGGGATTGTTTCGGACCATTTTGGTGGCCATCTGTCCATTGTGTTGTGCACGGAGAATCGTTGTTCCCGTTGACGGGTTTGTTTTTACGGTGTAGTTTGCGGTTGAGAAGGACTCTCCTGTTGGAGTGGTAAATCGTTGCTGTTGTCTGTTCATCATACCCTTCACCATTTGATTTTCTAGAACTTGCCTACCGTGGCGTAGCCCGTCGCATACGCCGCTATTCCGACGAATGTGACTGCGGTTAAAACACATCAGAGTGCAATAGCGGCTGTTCTTCGCGGGCCCGGAGTTACTGTGTATAGTGCGCCTAGTGTATTGAACTTGCCACACATACTAGAAATTCTTGCTTCGTTGTCTTCCCGAACTTTGTTGAGTTTACTATGGTCACCGTCGTATAATGCTACGGTCAGTTGCATGTTTTGTTGACGCAACAGTTCTGCTTCTCGGGTTGATATTCCGCCTTTGGATTCAGCGGTTGCGAGGTTCTTTGCTAGTGTGTCGGCAATTCTGGATTGGCTATCGTCTGTGGTCGTCGGAATCAGATTTCCGAGGCCCCCAGCCTTACGACTAGGGGCTCCTACGAAAGGGCGGTTTCCCCCTCCTTGTCTGTATGAGCCGATATATGAGCCGGGTATGTCACCGAAACCGAATGTCTTGGTAGTTTGCCTTCGTGCTGTCGTGAACATTCCTCCGGATAGATTGTCCTTGAATTGAATACCTTCAATGACACGCTTTAGATTGGCGAGTTGGGAATCGATTACGCTAACCTTTTGTTGCCTTAGTGCTTTATTGTACGAAGCAGAATCTGTCTTCAATTGTGTGAGAAGGCGGAATGCTTCTGCGCTTGAACTCATTGCTACCTGTTTCTCGCCGGGGCTTAGTTTACCTTCGACAATTTTCAGTTGAGATATCAAGGAATTGCGTTGTGCGAGTTTCTTTTCAACTAGATTGGCGAGGGACTTTTCCATTGTGAAGTTAGCGTAGGCACTAAACCGCGCATCAAGAGTTGCGAACATTTGGTCAAGGTGTGCCATGTATGCTTGTGCGTTTGCGGCTGTTCCGTTTACCATGTATGCTTGATTGACTCCCAACAGAATGTCTTCCAGTTCGTAATCTAACTTCGCCTTTTCTGTATTTGGTAGTGTTGTGATTTGAGCGGAGTAAATACTGGTAAATCGTTCCAGACCACGCTTTGCTTTGGACAAGACTTGAACCCACAGGGGGTCATCCATGATACTTACTTGTCCGAAGCCTACACTTCCGAGTGCACTGCTACTTCGTTCTTTTGCTACTTCATTGACCAGCAGTTCAATACGTATCATTGCTTCTTTGAAGTCCCTTGCAATTGCTACCATGGTGGCGTCTGGTCGGGAAATATAGTTGTTGTGTTTGTTTACCAACGTGTCAATTTCTTTTTGCACTTCGTCAAGAGTTGATGTGCCCTTGTACTTTGCAAGTCCGCGTGAATCAATAATGTGTTCAATCTCGCCTGCAAAGCGCTCTAGGGCCGAGTTGTATACGTCGCCTTTAATCATCGTTCTCACCTATCGGACACTGTGTGCACATATGAATATACTGTAACTAAATGGGTTTCTTGATACCCGAAGTAACGTTCCTTTGGCCGTGTCTTACCCCTGCTTCGTATGAACGTATGGCTTCGCCTCCGAATACTTGCCCCAAACTGAATGTGCCCTTGGCCGCCTTTGCAAGCATCCCCGGAAGCAGTGGCCCGATGACGATGATTCCAATAATTGCTACTCCGCCAATCATTACCTTTTTGGCGCCGTCCATAATTTCGTCTTTGAACTCCGTTCCGATATCTGCGATGTTCGGAAGTGAAAATCCAAGATGGTCTACCTGAACGGGCCTACGCTGAATCTGACCTAGATTCGACGTCGCCCGTCCCGAAAACGTGGTTCTGACATGACTCGTCCCTTTTTCTTTGCAAAAGCACTGTTGTTGTGTGTCGAGCCGAATTGCGGGGCTGGAGTAACTCGGCGCTGAGGTGGTGGATTGGGTCGGACAGGGACAGAACCTAACCAATCGAGGGAGGGCCCCGACAAGTTATCGGTCTGTGGATTCATCAGGTATAATTCTTTGATGCCACTTTTTTGTGACGGGTCGCGCACTGCGCTACCCAAACTTGTCATTCTGTCATGTGCATATACGCCGCTTACGTCTTCAATTATGTGGTTGTTCTTATTCATACTACCGAGCCCTCCTAGGTGTACTTTACTTCCTACCGGTGCGCCTGTTACTTTACGTACTAGGCTATCTGTTTGATATGGTTTGCCAAAAATCGTTTCTAACGAAAATAGACTACCGGAGGAAGATTTGGATTTCTTTGCCGAGGCTTCTTGTGCCTGTTCTTGTGGAATTTGTTCGCGTTCGCGGAACGCTTGGTTACTTACATCGACTGCTTTGTCAGGTATCTGTCCTGCTGTTAGAATCGTTTCTGTTACTGACATTCCTGCTTCTAATGCTTCTCGTTGTTGTTTGATTTCTTCGGAAACATTCAACTTCTGTTCAATGTCAAAGTTGTATGAGTTGCGAGATACCACATATAGGGGAGTTGTTTCTCTTATTGACACTTCGGTCAGTTTACCTGCATCATCAAAATCAACAACAGGGCCGACCCAGTCGTTCGGAATTTGCACTACTGCAATGGAATATGGATACGAGAAATCTTGTCCTCCCTCGCTGATAATGTAATTTAATGGATTCTTGGGGTCTGTCCCAGATAGGCCGGGTAATTTGTTTCCGTCTTTGTCAGGTATACCAATAGCAATGTTTCTGAACCATTGAGCATCGAGGTCTGTTCCGAAAACTTCTTTCCATGCCGCTTTGACGTTTCTTTCGACATTGACTGTCCCGAATTTCAAATCCTTGTCGTCAATCAAATCTTCGGTTGTGATGATATTTACCAA
>VMHT01144437.1_pt1 | contig 13419 bp, 21 predicted proteins | sample 4693611 | NCBI WGS metagenome assembly VMHT01 (sample SAMN12280063, study PRJNA550983) | marine metagenome | isolation source: seawater sampled from same location over 5 years 0.02-0.2 micron viral filtrate | place: USA: collected off the coast of southern California halfway between the port... ... | reverse complement strand
AGTGTTGGCTATAGGGACTGATTTTGATGGATTCACTGATCCTCCAGATGAAATAACAGATATTTCGGAGCTTCCTAGGCTTACGAGATATTTAGCATCTTTTAAGAGTGGTATCAATAAGGATAAGTACACAACCGAGACTATAACTAACCTATTGGGTAGAAATTCCTTAAGATTTATCTTAGAAGGGTGGGGTAAAAAGAAATGAAAAAATATATAGACGCTCTAAAACAGTACGCACAAGATGCTACTACGAGTGATGCAAAGACTGGTGCTTGTTGGGAAGGCTACGAAAGAGTGCCTAATACCAAAAAAGGAGAACCGGGATCTTGTAGAAAAGTTGGATCAAGTAAAGCTAATAATGATCCTACTATGAGCAATCCAAAGACAGGAGCTTGCTGGGAAGGTTACCAAAGAGTTCCCAATACAAAAAAGGGAGAACCCGGCTCTTGCGAAAAAATAACAGCAGAACAAACTGAGGCAGATTATAAATACGAAAACCCAAGAACGGGAGAAATATTTATATACTCACGAAAAGGTAATTATAAAAAAGGCGGAGTATTATTAGTATACAAAGGTAGAGCAGAAAAAACAGAGGCTTCTGAATACCAAGGTAGAAAAGTCACGCTAAATAAACCTTTCCTGACTCCAGATGGGCCAAAGAAGCGTTCTGTTTATGTAAAAAACGAAAAGGGTAATGTAGTTAAAGTCAACTTTGGTGACCCTAATATGAAAATTAAGAAAAATGATCCGGCAAGACGCAAGAGCTTTAGAGCTAGACATAATTGCGATAATCCCGGCCCTAAATGGAAGGCAAGATATTGGTCTTGTAAAATGTGGTAGAATGGCAAATAATAATAGACTACAATCTATCTTAGAGAAACGTCGTCAAAAACATCAGATTAAGTCTGATAAAAAAGAAGACAAAGTAGAAAAGAAAGAAAGTAAAAGAGAATACAGACTTGAGAAAATCAATGCTGTAAAAGAGAAGATATATGCTGTTGCAGCCAAAAGGAAGTGGCTGTTTTTAATCATAGCAGCTGCGATAGTAGCCTACTTAGTCATTTTCAAAGGCGGGTTTAGCTTTGGTGGCGGGTCAGGCATTTTAGAGAAGATTAAAGGCTTCTTTTAATTTTTTTATTAAGGAAAAGAACTATGGATAAGGTAAAAGCCTTACTCAAAAGTCGTCGTTTTTGGACTGCTGTTGGTGGAGTTGTTGTAGTAGTCGCTCAGGAAACACTTGGGTTAGATCCAGCTACAACAAACTCAGTTGTTGCCATTGCTGTAGCTTGGATTCTTGGCGATTCTTTACGTGTTACTTCTACTGAAGAATAAAACTCATAATTAAATTGCGGCAGTCTGCTATATTCTCTTTTCACACGCCCCGTTTAGTGGGCTGTCGCCTTTTTTCTTGGAATAAAAATGGAAAGTAAAGAAAAACATCTTTTAATTTTCTCTGCTGCGTGGTGTAACCCTTGCCGAATGATGAAAGCAATGGTTTGGAATGACCCAAGCGTAGAAAACAAGTTAAAAAGTTTTGACTCTGTAAATTTTCTTGATATAGATGACCCAAAAAATAGAGGTCTAACTGCGACCTACAGGGTTCAAGGCGTTCCTATGATTTATATAGTCGATGAAGAAGGTGTTCCAGTAAAAGTTGGTAGCACCATGGATGTAAATGGCACTTTAAGTTTTTTAAGTTAAGATGAGCAAACTAAACAAATACCAAGTTGTGGTTTTTATGGCTGAATGGTGTCCTCATTGCAGAGCTATGAAAGACCATGTATGGACTGACGAATCTGTAAAGAAGTCTGTGGGGAAATTTCACGGCGGAAAACCAGCTTATGTGATGTGTACAACCCCTCAAAATAGGCCTCTTGTAGACGAATTCAAAATAGAAAGATATCCTACAGTTGTGATAATGGATGAAAATCACAATATAAAAAAGAGAGCTAACAATATGGGTCCAGAAGAGGTTATTGAATTTTTAGATGAGTTCAATGGATAATAAAAAAGCGACCATACTGATAACTGGTGGCCAAGGCTGGTTAGGGCTAGCCCTTGGAGAATATCTATCTGATTTAGGATTCTCCGATGTAAAATCTTTAGCTGGTTTTAGAGCCGGTATAGATTTAGGTTTGGATTCTGTATTGGGTTGGGCTTTGGATGTGAACCCAGATATAGTGATACACTTAGCAAATAGACCCCCAACTAGAGAAAACTCTCTAGAGTATCCTGCCGGTCTGATGTATGAAAATTTACATGTAACTACTAGGCTTATGGAAGAAGCAAGTCAGTCTGGATGTAAAAAGTTTATAACTGTTAATGAGAGCTGTGTGTATCCAGAAAGGCAAATACTTCCCTACAAAGAAAAGGACTTATTTGAAGGCCCTCCTCATTGGACATGTAGATATTATGGAACATCTGCTAGAGCGCTTATGGAAATGAATATGGCGTTCAGTACTCAGTATGATGATTTTTTAGGAATAAACATAATATCTCCTGAAGTTTACGGGCCGGGAAGTAGATTCAATCCAAAAAGAAACAGGGTTATGGAGGCTGCAATTTCTAACATAGGAGCGGCTCATAAACATGAACTTGATGAAGTAAACATTGAAGGCCCAAGGTCATCCTCTAGAGATTTTATATTTGTCAATGATTTTGTAGACGCTATTTACCATGCAATAGAATTTGTAAAAGAGCCAGATACAATAAATATATCTCAAGGTTACGATATCAATATAAAAGCCCTCCATGAAAAAATAGCAGAAATAATTGGATACGAAGGCAAAATAAACTGGTATGAGAAAAAAGAAGAATTTATAAACAAACTGTATCTTGATATAACAAGAGCAGAAAAAGTCATGAACTGGAAACCTAAACACACATTAGAAACAGGTCTAGAATATACTCTTGATTGGTACTCAGAAACTATGACTGCTGATTATGTAGACCCAACAACTCTTTTACTACAATCATGATAACAGCTATAATCTTATCAAAAGATAGAGCATCTCAGCTTCATTTGCTTCTAGAAAGTATACAAAAAACAAATACAAATTTGTTTGACATCAAAGTAATCTACGAATCAAGCAATGATGTCTTTGAAGAAGGTTATAAAAAAACTCAATCTCATTTTTTTCTAAAAGATAAGTATGGCCTAAACTTTCCAATCAGGTGGTACAAAAGAGAAGAGGAAACTTTAAGCTTAGACATACTAAAAAGAATAAATCGAAAGAGAGGATTAACCTGTATTCTTTCCGATGAAGATATTTTCTTTTCAAGATGTCCTTCTTTTAAAAAAATAATAAGTTTATTCAGAGACCATGATATTACAGCCTTGTCATTTAGATTAGGCTCAAATACTGTAATTCAAAACCCTTACAGTATAAATGAATATTTTGTAGATAAACCGGAAGATTCACAAATAGTTGACGAGACCTTTATTAAGTGGGATGCATCTAACGTAAAACCCTTTACGAACTTTGCAATACCATTTTCTAATCATGGTCATGTCTACACATCGAAACTTCTAGACTATGTCCTTAGAAGAACAAAGATTGGAGATATAGAAGGTTTTGAGCATGGTTTACAACAAAGCTTGTACTCAGGATTATTTTATGGAGACATACCTCCAAGTATGGCCTGTCTTGAAGAAAGTGTTTTAGTCACCAACTCTGCTTTCAAAATTTCTGACGCTGAACCTTCTCAATTTGGCACGACAGACTTTGGTATGAATGACAGGTATCTGTCTGGAATGAAAATAGATTATGGATTTTTTAAGTTCAAGGGTATCTCAAAACCCTTTCAGCAATTTATAACGAGGTTTAAGCGTGAAGATAATTTGCAGTACAGTCGTTAGGGCTGCGAAGCAAGGAGACGTTCACGGAGGCCTGTATGTTATAGACATAGACTTAGGTGAGGTTATTCATTATGCGCCATATGAAATGGATTTTGTTAACGATAATGAGCGTGGAGGAGAAAGAGGTCTTCGTGGCATTTGCGTTCTTCCTGACCGCATTATCGTTTCTGATTCTGCTGGCTTTATCGAGTTAGACAAAAATACCTATGAGATAAAGAGAACATTTCAGGATAGAGAGTATTTCAAAAGTATTCACGAAATAGTTTTTCATGATGATCACATATGGGCTACATCAACGGCTTACGACGCTATAGTAAAACTAGACTTAGACTTTAATATAAAAAAGTTTTGGGAAGTAACCGGAGAACGAAGACAGGATTATAGTGTACTAACAGGTAAGAAAGAGATAACTCCAGATACAAAAACAGAAGATGACAACTATCATATTAATTCTATATTTGTTAATGATGGCAGGATTCTTATTTCTGGGTTAGTTACACCTCTTTATGATTTTGAAACCATGACAGAGGTTTGTCAGGTTCCTGAATTTCGGGATGAATTCTCCCAACAGTTAAAAAGTTTTAGTCACAACTTTTACAAGTTTGACGAATTCACAGTCTCAAATCTTACGTCCTTTGGTTCTCTTGGAATTCTTGAAAATGGCAATGACCTTTTTGATTTGTACAAGATACCAAGAACTAAAAAGGCAAAGTTTATAGTAGATGAAATTGCTTCGGATAACTGGAATCGAGGCTTGGCTAGGTGTGGTGAAAAGTTAATCATAGGTTCATCGCCTGCCAGAATCTTAATCTTTAATACAAACACTAAACAGTTTGAACAAGAAATCAAACTAAAAGAGGATATTAGGCACGCCGTGCATGGCTTGGAGGTTTTAAATGAAGTTTAACGAAAAACTCGCCAAAAAAAATGGTGCAGAAAAAGTTAAAAATGGTAAGTTTTACTGGGCTTGGTTATTGCCAATGAAAGACGGCTTTCGTAAGATGGTAGCTTACGCCCACAACAATGAGATTTTCTGGGTTCATCCAGATTATAAAAATGGGCAAAACAGTACGCCGAAAAACAAAAAAAGAAAGAAAAAAGCTTAAAGATCAACGTAGGGTAAGGGCGAATAAAGCGGTAAGCATGACTTACCCCAAGTAGGTCTTACTTGAACGAACTTATAGCTTGATTAAAAAATAAAAAACCACGCTTATCAAAATCGTGTATAATACTCTGTTGGGTTATAAAGAGCCTCGTCGAGAGCGCTAGAGCGACACAAACTCAACACGCCCTTGTTGCACCAAACGAAAAAGTTTAACCGTGTTTTTATTTCCCTGACAACCCGTTTGGTAGAACAGGTGTCGCTCTATTTTACACCAGTCCATCTCGAATGGACTTTTTTTAATATAATTGCTCGGATAAAAAATGACTTCAGACATCAAAGTTAAGAAGCGCAATGGAAGACTAGAACAAATTAATCTTGGTAAAATCAACAATTGTGTTGAGAGAGCTTGCGATGGGTTATCAGATGTCAACGTGAGCGAAGTTGTTCTCGATGCAAGTCTACAGCTATACAACAAGATAACTACATCTGAAATAGACACTGCTCTTATAATGTCAGCGCGTTCAAAAATAGAGCAAGAACCAAATTACAACTATGTAGCCACAAATCTTTTGCTCTCAAGTCTGTACAAAGAAGTCTTTGGCAAGAGTATAAATGGCGACTTCTTAGATGAGTATAAATCTTCTTTTATAAAAAACATAAAAACTCTTATCAAAGAAGATAGATTAAGTGAAAAGCTTTTAGACTATGACCTTGATCTTCTTAGTGAAAAACTAGTTGTAGAACGAGACAAAAATTTCAAGTACCTTGGAATCCAAACACTGTACGACCGATACTTCATACACAAAGAAGGTCGCAGGATGGAGACTCCACAAGCTTTTTACATGCGTGTTGCCATGGGTCTTTGTCTAAAAGAAGAGAACAAAGAAGAAAGAGCTATTGAAATATACAACATGATGTCTGAGTTTAGGTATTCGCCATCCACTCCAACTCTTTTTAATAGTGGAACTTGTCATTCTCAATTATCCTCTTGTTATTTAAGCACTGTAGACGATTCGATTGATGGCATCTTTGGAACTATCCATGGTCAAGCTAGACTATCAAAGTATGCTGGAGGTCTTGGTGTAGACTGGAGTTCTATTCGTTCCACTGGTTCTTATATTAAAGGAACAAACGGACAATCTTCAGGCTTAATTCCTTGGTTAAAGATATTTAACGACACGCTTGTAGGTGTGAACCAAGGTGGCAAACGTAAAGGTGCTGGATGTGCTTACCTAGAAGTATGGCATCTTGATGTTGAAGACTTCTTAGATCTTAGGAAAAACACAGGAGATGATCGTCGTAGATGTCATGATATGAATACCGCATTGTGGATTTGTGATGAGTTTATGACCTCTGCTCAAAAGGGTAGAGATTGGTATTTATTTGATCCATCTGAGTGTCCTGACTTGCATGAAACATACGGTAGCAAATTTACTAGAGCGTACAAGAAGTACAAGAAAATGGCTAAAGAAGGTCAGATCAAAAACTTCCGTGTCATAAATGCTAAAGACTTATGGAAGAAGATGCTCAAGTCTCTTTATGAAACTGGTCATCCTTGGGTGACTTTCAAAGACCCTTCTAACATTCGTTATAGCAACAAGCACGAAGGTGTAGTGCATTCGTCCAATCTATGTACAGAAATACTTCTTCATACAAAACCAACGGTCTATGAAGATGGTGAGGTTGTTGAAGTAGGAGAAACTGCGGTATGTAATCTTGCCTCTATCAATCTTGAAAACCATATTAAGGTTCGCACTATTGACTGGAAGAAGTTGCAACGAACAGTCGAAGTGGCAATCAGAGGTCTGGACAATGTTATTGATATCAATTTTTATCCTACTAAAGAAGCCGCCAACTCAAACTTGAGAAATCGTCCTGTTGGCTTAGGCGTTATGGGTACTCATGGTCTTCTTCACAAACTTGGAGTTGTGTATAACTCACAAGACGCTGTAATTCTATGTGGCAAGATACAAGAATTTATCTCCTATCACGCTATCCTTGCCTCTTCCAAGCTAGCGAAGGAGCGAGGTTGTCATGAATCCTACGAAGGTTCCGAGTGGAGTTATGGAAATTTACCTATCGACACTTACTGCCGATTGATGAACGAAAGACATCCAGAATATACCAAGAGTGGTGGAGACAATCATTATAAACCTTCAGACTTTGAAACCTTAGACTGGAATAAAGTCAGGACTCATATATCCGAGTATGGAATGAGGAATTCAAATGTAATGGCTATAGCTCCAACTGCAACGATTTCTTACATACAAGGATGCTCGCAGTCTATTGAGCCTGATTACTCAGCGCTTTTTGTGTACTCAACTTTAAGCGGCGAGTTTACAATGATTAATGAATACTTTGTGCAAGAGGCAAAGAAAAAAGGCATATGGGGCAAAGATTTAATTGAAGCTCTTAAAGCTGCTGATGGCGATGTAATGTCAATAAATTTAGACGAAGAATTACAACGTGAGTTTAAAAGTGCATTTGATATAGATGCGAAGATTCTCATTGATGCCGCTGCTGAAAGACAGAAGTGGATAGATATGGGAGAGTCTCTGAATCTTTACAACAAAGGCACAAGCCTAAAGTATCTAAACGATATGTATATGCACGCTTGGGAGCAAGGGTTAAAAACAACATATTATTTAAGAAGTAAAGCGGCAACAAGACTTGAGAAGTCCACTGTCGCGTCAGTTAAGAAAGAAGAAGTACCTGAAGAAGATTTAAGTCAGGTCAAAGCTTGTTCTATAGATGATCCAGATTGCGAGAGTTGCCAATAATGAAAAAGACCAAAGAAATAATTTCGGATAAAGTTTCAGTAGTAAATCAAATACTACCACACACGAACAAGTGGGCATGGGATCTGTTCATTGACGGCGCAGCTAATAACTGGATGCCAACAGAAATCTCAATGGCTAAAGACATTGAACAGTGGCGTTCTGACCTACTAACCAACGATGAGAAGTTGGTAGTAAAAAGGTCTTTGGGGTTCTTTGCCGGTTCAGAGTCTCTAGTAGCCAATAATCTGCTACTAAGCATCTTTAAATATGTAACTGATCCTGAGTGCCGACAGTATATCCTTAGACAGGCGTATGAAGAAAGCCTGCACAATCTAACAGTAGTTTATTGTTGCGACTCTCTTGGCTTAAAGATTGGTGAAGTTTATCAAGCGTATAATTCAATTCCTAGCATCAAAGCTAAGGATGAATTCTTGATGAACATCTGCACAGATATTAACAGGTCAGACTTCAACATTAATACATTAGAAGGTAAGAGAGAGTTCTTAAGAAACATTATTAGCTACTATATCATATGCGAAGGAATCTTCTTCTTTTCTGGTTTCGCAATGCTACTTTCTTTTAATAGACAGAATAAACTTCCCGGAGTTGGAGAACAAATCCAGTATACGCTTCGTGATGAAAGTCTTCATATTAAGTTTGGAACTACTTTGATCAATAGAATCAGAGAGGATAATCCAAAGGTTTGGACTAAAGCTTTTGAAAAAGAAACTCTAGAACATATAGATAAAGCTATGGAGCTTGAGCTTGCTTATGCAAGAGATGTTCTTCCAAATGGAATCTTAGGTTTGAATTCTGATATGTTTATTGACTATGTGCAATACATAGCAAATCGCAGACTAGAAGATTTGAACTTGCCAAGTCCTTACGAAGATACCAAAAATCCATTTCCTTGGCTAAGTGAAATTATTGACTTAGAGAAGTGTAAAAACTTTTTTGAAACAAGGGTTACTGAATACGCAGTTGGAAATATCGAAGACGACTTCTAATGTTAAGAAACATAACAATAGACAATAAAATGCTTATATGGCTTGCTGAGCAAATAAACAAAGAAGCTGAGCAAGGGAATAAGATAACACGGAGAAAACTATCAAAGCTGCTTTGGAAGTATGAAACCAATGGTAGATTTGAAAAGGAAGAAGAATGAGCTACGGTTACAAACATTTTGAAACTAAACTATTACATGACTCTGCTAAAGCCCCAACCAAAGGGCATATGAATGATGCTGGATGGGATTTATATTCTTCAGAACCAGTTTCTATACCTGCTGGACACACGGCTCTTGCTTCTACAGGTGTCGCTATGGCAATTCCTAAAGGTTGTGTCGGCTTAATATGGGATAGATCTTCTATGGGCGTGAAAGGCATCCATAGACACGCAGGAGTGATAGATTGCAATTACAGAGGTGAAGTAAAAGTTTGTTTGCACAATACGACAAAAGAGACGTATCATATAGAGAGAGGCGATAGAATCGCTCAAATACTAATACAAGAAGCCCCAAATTTTATACAGCATGTAGTTCAGGAACTAGACTCTACAGACAGGGGCGATGAAGGGTTTGGTTCTACAGGTAAGTAGTATGGCTAGAAAAAATAAAAACGAGTCAGGATATACTACTAGACGGAAGGCTTTAAAGCCTAAAACGGACAATCAGAAAGAATACATCAATCTGATAAATCAAAACGATGTAACTTTTTGCACAGGGCCAGCAGGCACTGGTAAAACAGCAGTGGCAGTTGGTTTAGCTTGTGACTATTTATTAGACAAAAGGGTTGAGAAAATAGTTGTTACTAGACCTGTAATTGAGTCTGGTAGAGGGTTAGGTTTCTTGCCCGGAACCTTTGAAGAAAAGATACATCCCTACCTCATTCCTGTGCTAGAAGAAATGCAATACAGGTTAAACAGTAGTAGAGTTGAGGCATATAGAGAAGAGGGTAAAATTGAAGTAGTACCTTTGGAATATATGAGAGGGCGAAATTTTCATAACTGCTTTATGATATTAGACGAAGCCCAAAATGCCACTTTTGAGCAATTAAAAATGTTCATAACTAGAATTGGCTGGGATTCAAAAGCTGTCATCAATGGAGACATTGAGCAAACTGACTTGATCAACAAAGACCGTGGAGGTCTTGAGGAGTTCTTGGAACGACTTAATGAAGTCCAAGGAGTTGGCATTGCTGAATTGACAGAAGATGATATAATTAGGAACAAGATTATCTCTCGTATTTTAGATGCGCTTTACGATTAATGCCTACCTACGATTATTTATGTAACGATTGCGGTTGTGAATTTGAGCGAGTTCATGGCTTTGGTAAAACCCCAGAGCCTTGTCAGTGCGGTAGCTCAAACATTAAAATAGTAATCAACCAAGCACCTATGAGTTTTGTTAAAGGCGAACCAACCACTCTTGGTCAGCTCGCTGAGTCAAACACTAAAAAGATGGGGCATTATGAGCTTCAAGACAAGAGGGGCAAGCATGAAGAGGGCAATCTCAAAAATAAAAAATCAAAGGAATGGTGGGAAAAGTCTGGAAGCGCAAGCAAATCTGAAATCAACAAGATGTCAAAGACCCAAAAAGCAAGGTATATAAAAGATGGTGATGGATGATTTTGATGATCTTGATTTTGAAAAAAGCGATAAAGAAGTAATAAAAGTCGCTGATCTTGAGGAATGGACAGTTCAATGCGCTGACTGCAAAGAACCTTTGCTCCAATTTCTCAGAATCAGAGATGATCATAAAGAACAGAAAGTAATTATTGAGTGTCCATTTTGTGATGGCTCCAGCTGGAGAACAGACCTTAAAGGACAATGGTTTCAAGCTTGTCTTCCTGATATCATTATAGACGATATGATTGAAGAAGAAGATGGGCTTATTAGAATAACAATGAAAGGCGTTGACGATGGTTGAAGACGTTTCTGAATTTCTGAACAGTAAAGAGAATAGCTACACATTCTTTAATAAAGAAGCTGGTGTTATTAGAGACATTAATTCTGCTTGTGCTTATATTGCCAATACTAAGATTTATTATGTAAGAAAGTATCGTGGAAATCTTTATGATCCACATGGTATTGACGGAAACAAAATGTCTAGCGCTCTATCTAAGTTTGAGAAGGTTAGTAGAGAAACCTTTGAGCATTACATCGAATATCTACAAACAAGACAGAGAAACCATTTGACTTGGGCTGAAAGGAGTAACATTGATGTCTAAAAAAACTGGAAAGCTAACAAAGATTGAAAAGTTTTATATAGAAAACAATTCAGATAAAAGCGTTGCCGATCTTGCAAAGGAGCTTAACAGGTCTGAGAACTCAGTTAAAAAATATTCGGACTCAGTTAAGAACGACAATCATGTTGCAGATGCTAAATCATCTGATGCTCAAATATCTTCACTTATGGGTCATGAAGAAGGTAGAGGTGTTACTGTTATGACACCAGCCGCCTCAGAGCTTTCAGATGACACTAGAGGCGCAAGAGTATCAAATAAAAAAAGCCAAACAGGTATACATGTAATTAAGAAAAAATGAGCGTATTCATTAGCAAAAGCTTTGATTCCTACGTCAACGTGTACGCAGACTCTAATCCAATCTGGATAGCAGATCTTTCAAACGGGGAAACTGTTTATCAAGATGATGGAAGGCCGGAAGTGAAACCGGCTAGTGCTTGGACAAGGCTAAAAATATATTGTGAAGAAAACGATTTACACATTACCAAAATTAAGGTTCGTAATCGTTCTCATGTAGAAGAAGCTGGAAGTGGTTACGATGGCTACTTTTTTTGTAAGGGTGCTGGAGCTTTACTCTTTGGTGATCTTACAATACATACGTTCAACATAGGGTTTCTTGAAGATGGGAAACTTAGAGTTAGAACTTGGCGGCTTCCAGAGTTAATACCCGAAAGATTTGAAGAAAGAGACCCCTATGAGTCTCCAGAGTGTTTAATTTGCAAAAAGGGCGTGCTTGATGACAAAAAATTACAAACACAAGACGACAGGCCAAGCGTGTAGTGCCTCTCAGTATATAGCAGAACTTTGCTGTCTCAGACAAGCTGAAAAAGAAAATGTTGGAAGGCCAGCATATGCCTTATGGAATACTGAAAAATGGCAAAAAGAATTTAAAAAACAAATAATATCAGTATCCAAACTTCTAAAAAAATACGATGAAAAAGCAATACTTAATGCTTTGAATTCTTCTAGAGGAAAAAGAATATTTTCTGTAGCTCCAAAATGGGTGCATGAAATAATTGAAGAAGAGCAAAAGAAGCTCGACAGAATAAATAGCAGGCAAATAAAAGAAGTACAATACGAAGACCATACTTTATCTAAGCCGAAGAAGCCGTTCGGAAAAAAGAGTATACTTTAAAAGTTAAAGGATTTAGATGATGAGAGATGAAGAGTTAAAGACGATAAAAAAAAAGTATGGGAACATACTTGTAAATGGAGCTGATGTATTTGAGGAATTGCAGGACATGCAAGTCATTCCTGTTAGCCCATCTTTAGATTACGCACTTGGCGGAGGCTTTAGAGAAGGCACTTGGATTCAAATGATTGGAGATCCAAAGTCAGGGAAAACGACAACCGCCTTGCAGTTCGCTGCGGCTTGCCAAAAGAAAGAATACGGTGAAAGACCTATCTTCTATGTAAATGTAGAAGGAAGACTGAGCATTAAAAACTTTGAAGGTGTTCAAGGTCTTGACGCTAGTAAGATTACTGTTGTTCAATCTGAAGGAGAGACTCTTAGTGCAGAAAAGTATTTAGGGGCTGTAGAAAAAATAGTAAAGTCTCATCCTAATTGCGTAGTTATTATTGACTCAATATCTAGCTTCATAGCTCAAAAAGATTTAGATGAAGAGGTTAGAGGTGACTATAGACCGGGAGTTCCTAAAATACTCTCCAACTTTTGTAAGAAGATGAGTAGTGTAGTTCCTAAACAAAGAGCTATCATTATTATGATTACACACTTTATTGCCAACACTGGTGGTATGGGTAAAAAGAAAGTGGCTGATGGCGGTGTGAAAGTTCGTTATCAGGCAGATACAATACTAGAGATTGCTTGGATTCAAGCATGGAAAGAAAAGAGCGACGGAAGACAAATTGGACAAGCGTTGCATTGGAAGGTAGTCACATCTGCCCTTGGAGGGTTCGTAGGTTCTGAAGCAATTGGTTGGCTGAGGTATGGTACAGGCATTGATTACAAGCAAGAACTGTTTGACCAAGCAAATGATTTTGATTTAATTTCAGCGGCTGGAGCTTGGTATACCTGTGATTTTTTAGTCGAAAACACTAAGCCAATCAAAAAGCTTTTAGAGACTGAAGGAATCAAAGAAGACGAAGAAGAAAAAATTACAAGGCTTGTTAAATTTCAAGGCCAACAAAAGCTCAGGGACTTCCTCGATAAGAACGATCTTTGGGAAGCTTTACAAGATTCATTAAAGGAAATGTTGTTTTGAAAGCGGTGGGTTTTGATGGCCGAGAGAGAAATTGGAATCTCTCAAAGTGCGTAATTTCAGGAGATCAGACAAGACCTCGAAGTAAATTGCATATTTTGGCAAGAAAAATCCTCAAAGAGCAGTTTCCTTATGATACAATTCTTGAAGAAGTGCCGCTTGTCGGCTCACATAAGCCATCAAGAAAGTCTACCTTGTATGTTGATTTCTT